>Ga0209379_10000939_pt1 | contig 20700 bp, 25 predicted proteins | sample tdDd001_FD_187124 | JGI IMG/M metagenome (GOLD analysis project Ga0209379, IMG submission 187124) | Marine sediment microbial communities from the Atlantic coast under amendment with organic carbon and nitrate - tdDd00.1 (SPAdes)... | ecosystem: Environmental > Aquatic > Marine > Coastal >...
GTAGTTATGACTTCCAAAGAAGTAACCTTCCTCAAATTCTATTAACTTTAGAAGCTCTTTCTCTTCTTCTAACATTTCGAGTTCACTAGATTCAACAAACGCCCCAGCATCACGCAAAACTTCAAGGTCACTGCCTTTGGTAACGGATGTTGGCATTACTGACACCATATATGGAGGGAATGTGTTAATTAAATCTGCTGTAGCTTTAACATTTGCTTTTCGATTCCCTTTGCCTGCAACCCCCATCATGAGTAGCGCGTCCCACTCCATACCAGCCTCTGTAAGTTTTTTTATGTTCTCGTAGGCTTCTTCACTCGTAAATCCTTTTTGCATTTGATCTAGTGCTGGATCATAAGCCGTTTCCACGCCTATATGCAACTCATTGAATTTGAGTGCTCTAAGTTTCTTTAAATCTTCAAGACTTTTACTCTTTAGATTCTGGATAGAGGTATAACATGTTATGGTCTCTATTTCTGGAAAATACTTATTAATAAGCTCGCCAATTTCAACAAGGCGACGTGTTGATAAAACAAAAGGTTCGCCATTCACTAAAAATATACGCGTGATTTTCTTACCTTGGTTTTTTAACTCTTGTAAATCCTCCTCAACATGATCAACTGGTGATACACTAAATGGTGTTTTTCGGTACATGGTGCAGAAGGTACATTTATTGTGTGAACATCCCGCTGTCACCTCAAGGAGTTGAGTTCCACCTTCCATAGGATGTCTATATACTTGACCTGTAAAATGCATAATTATATTCCTTTCTCATGAAATTATTAGTTTCACCGCGGTTCTTGACATCATTATATGGACGGATGAAAAAGACAACAAGTACGGACTTTTTTGACCGTACACAAAAAAATAAAACCACATCTCCGTAGATGTGGCTTATTACTTACCTTAGAACACTATAAAATTACATCGGAATTTATCAACAATTTCCATCCTCATATGCGTCTTGAAACTGAATTACACCATAATTATGATTTTTGTTATACTTCTTAGCCCACTCTCCAAGTTCAATTAGAACTGGAGAAAGTGTACGACCGATTTCTGTGAGAGAATACTCAACTCGAGGTGGATTTTCGTTAAAATCTTCTCTGTGGATGATCTCATTTTGCTCAAGCTCTTTAAGAAGTCTAGATAAAACCCGTTCATTGACATTGGGAATTAGTCTTTTAAAAGCACCAAATCTCAATGTATCTGTATTACTCAGATGATATAAAATAAGAGGTTTCCATTTGCCCCCGATTATATCAATTGCTAAATCTACATTACAGTAATATGTCTTCTTCTTTTCTATACTCATGTCATCGCCCATTTCTTTAAGTATCTTACACCTTACAAGTATATTATAAGCCTAATATAAAATACTATCAAACGGTCAATGAAATTTATTTAAGACTTTTACCATAACAATAAAAGGCTGTTTCACGTCCCATGAAACTAATATCACCAATTTTTTCGTACCCTAACTTGATAAACAAGCCATTCATAGCCATATTTTTCGAGTTTGTGTCCGTTTTTAAATATGTAACACCAGACTTATGAGCTAGATTCTCAGCGAACTCCAACAACTTTTTTCCAATTCCCATACCTCTGGCATTAACCCCTACAGCCATTCTATGAACGACTAAAACGTTGTCATTTACAGGCCATTTAAGTGTATTGTATTCATCGGGTACATTAGAATCAACACAAATGATTCCCTTTACTTCATTATCTAACTCTATAATATGTAAAGTCCCACTCTTAACATCTTTTTCAAAATCCGACTTTAATGGATAATCCGACGACCACTGGTCATTTCCTTCTGAATTCATTTGAGTTACAACATCTTTTATCATATCCATAATTGCATTTAAGTCACTTAAAGTAGCTTGCCTTATCATTATTTCACGCTCCTAATAATTTATATATAAATGACACATTCAGTTTAAAATCGAGTTGAACCTATGTTTTCAATATCTTATGTCTCCATTATACGAAATTTAGTTGAAAGTTCAAGTATTTTTTATTTTGATTACCATACTTCTTGCAGGGTAATTTACTTAATACGATACATGATACTTTTAATATGTTATGAATACTTAAGGAGGATCCAATGGCAATTAGTGTATATATGAACTTTCCTGGAAATGCAAAGGAAGTCATGAACTATTACAAAGATGTGTTTGGTACCACTGAACCAGAAATTATGTATTTTAAAGATATGCCACCTTCAGATCATATGGTTGTTACACCAGAGATGGAAAACATGGTTATGCATGGTTCAATTCAATTTAAAGAAAATTGGATTATGTTCTCAGATGTTCCTCCAGGAAGCCCACAAGAACTAAAAATGGGTAACAATTTAACTATGATGATTAACTCAGAAAGTTTTGATGAGCTTAAAGGCTACTTTGACAAACTGGTTACTGAAGGCCAAGTTATTATGCCTTATGAAAAAACCTTCTGGTCATCTGGATACGGTATGGTTCTTGATAAGTTTGGTATTACATGGCAATTTAACTGTGACGAAGAACCCGCTGAATAAATAAATAATAGAAAATACTCAAAAGACTATACCTTAAGGGGTGTAGTCTTTTTAATTCCTATTGACACACCCTCTGACTTTCGTTATATTCGTACAAAAGGCTACTTACAGACTAATACGAGGTGAGCATAATGATAAAAGATCATTTATCATGGGATGAATACTTTATGGGCATTGCCCTACTTTCATCTTATCGAAGCAAAGATCCAAGTACCAAAGTTGGCGCGTGTATTGTCGATCAAGATAATAAAATTGTAGGTGTAGGATATAATGGATTCCCAACAGGTTGCAGTGACAACTTACTCCCTTGGGAACGAGAAGGGGATTTTTTAGAAACCAAGTATCCATATGTTTGCCACGCTGAGCTAAATGCAATTCTCAACAGCATTCGGTCCTTACATGGTTGCAGGCTTTATGTAGCCCTATTCCCTTGTAATGAATGTGCAAAGGCAATTATTCAATCTGGGATCAAAGAAATTGTCTATTTAGATGATAAATACAAAGACACAGATAGTGTTATTGCATCCAAAAGAATGTTTGATATGTCTGGTGTAAAGTACCGTCAGCTTGAAATTGAAAGAGATGACGTGACCATTTCATTTAAAACTGACTTTGCAATGCAAAAAACACCGAGGGTTTAATGACAGTATGTCACTTCCCTTTTGTAACATACACCAGTTATTCTAGTTTAACCAGAGTATATGGCTCTGAACGCAGTGTATGTTACGTTATATGCGAACAATAGAAAGACAGAGTATCTAGTAGATACTCTGTCTTAAATATTTTAATCTTCTATTTCTTCACCATTATTTACACGTTCAACAAGTTTACGGATAAGTTGTGTGGAGTCTAGTAGCGGAGCTACAGAGTTATCAAGATTTAGTGTCTCAATTACATTAGATGTAAAACCAGACATATCCACTTCACTATACCATTCTCTTTTCTTAATATCCTCTGGAACAAATGTTAAGTTGGTTGCATAAACACGGTCCAGTAGTCCATCTTCATAATATTTATCAAACTTCTCAGGACCACTAGTAAAGAGTGCAAATGTAACAGCTACAAACACCTTATTTGCACCACGCTTTTTTAGTTCTTCACAAATATCAAACACCGACTGACCCGAAGCGATCATATCATCGACAATTAATACATTACAACCTTTAACATCTCGTCCTAAGTAGTCGTGTTGTACAATTGGATTTTTGCCATCAACAATTTTAGTGTGGTCTCTCCGTTTGTAAAATAGACCTGTGTCCACACCAAGATTACTCGAATAATAAAGGGCCCTGTCCATTGCACCTGTATCAGGTGAAATAACAACAAAATTGTCTGCATTTACGATCATTGACTCTTCAGAAGTCAGCAGGGCTTTTATGATTTTATAACTCGGATGTAAGTTCTCAAACGAAATAAGTGGCACAGCATTTTGAATGGTTGGGTCATGGGCATCAAATGTAATGATGTCTTTAACACCAAGACGTTCAATTTCCTGAAGTGCTAAAGCACAATCTAAGGATTCTCTACCTTTTCTTCTATGTTGGCGAGACGCGTATAGAAGTGGCATGATTAATGTAATCCTTCTAGCCTTACCAGCTATGGCAGATAAAACACGTTTGATGTCTTGTAAGTGGTCATCAGGACTCATGTGATTGTTAAAACCAAACATCTCGTAGGTACAACCATAGTTGCCCACATCACTTAAAATATATACATCTTTGCCTCGAATAGACTCTTTAATGGCAACTTTACCTTCACCATTATTAAAACGAACTTCATCAATTTTGATTAGATGTGAATCTTTTTCTCTTTTTGATGACAGTTTTTTATCTATGGGTTCTGCAATTTCCTTGCAGCTTTTCATTGCAATAATGGCCAGTTCGCCATAAGGCAGTTTATCATAACTCATTTAATCGCCCTCGCTTTTTCATGTCACTTTGAATTACCTGCTACATTTATTGTAGTATGCTTAGCGGTTTGACTCAACACTTACTTTGCGATTATTGAAGTAAATTTGCTTTAGATGTTTGCATTAATGATCTCTTTTAAAGTCACCTCTGCATTTCTAAAACGCGTTTTGCTTTTTTCTTTGTCATAACGTATTGCATTACTTGGACAATTCTGAGTACATGCATAACATCTTATGCAATTATTATTAAATGTAATTGACGAGCCCAGTTTTATATTATTTTCAGGACAGACTTTAATACATACACCACACTGATTGCAATGTGATTCTACGTTAAAGAGCTTGTCACAATCCCCAATTTCATTGCGGTATCTTTTAAAGCCGATTGCAGACAGATGTGTTAATATTCTACTGCCTTTACCCGATTTCATAAGTTCTTTGTCAATCTCATTGCTTATAAGGTCTAGGTGGTCGTCGACCTTTTTTTTAGGAAGATTTTTTAACTGTTTGTCCATGTCATAAAATTTCAACGAGTTATCTAACATCTTAATTTGATTGACGTAATCTACATGTAAACCATATTTTGAAGCAAAGTCACAAAAATATGAGGATGCGCCTATTGCAATATTTCCATAAGTTAATACAGCAAAAACATAGTCCGCTTTGAATGAGCACAAACTTTATAAAATCTTCAACCACCGTAGGAATACTACCACCGTATACTGGGAAAACAAATCCTATCTTTTCATCAATAAACTCTCTCTGATCTCCCTTTAAAACCTGAACCATGGATATTAACTCTCCACCTATATGTTTTGCAACACTTAAAGAATTCCCAGTTGCGGTAAAATAAAATATCTTCATCTTAAATCCTTCCACATACTTACTCACTTGTTACACTATATAATTTGTATTATAATGCGCTTATATAAAAAGTAAATGGAAATAATAGAACTTACTCATTCATAGAAAAGGTGTGTAACTATGTTAAAGAATCAAGTGCATCCTGCAGCAATCCGGTCTAAAAACTTAATTTCTAATAGTCTACTCACACTGATGAAAGACAATCCTTATGAAAGAATCAGTGTTACAGATATAACAGAACACGCTTTACTTACAAGAAGGACTTTTTACGCCCATTTCAAAAGTAAAGAAGATGTACTTGAATACCAGCTAAACACGCTCAACTCTGAGCTACTAACTATAACAGAATCAGCCGATAAAACCCACCGAGCTATGGCGTACGCTTATTTTCATTTCTGGATGGATCATGTTGATTACTTAAAACTGATGAAACAACATAAGTTGCTAACCCTTGTGTTTGAGAACTTTGAAAATCAAATAAAAGAAATGCGTTCATTGTTCGAATGTAAACTTGCAGAAAACGACCCAATTTATGCTGATTATTCTTCTGCTTATTTTACAGGAGTGCTTTCAAATATACTCAGTAGGTGGATAGAAAAAGGAGCACAAGAATCACCTGAAACATTGGTAGAAATCATCTATACCATTACAAACAGCTTGTCTTCCCATTTTTCTGATTTAGATAAATTGGATTCAAATAGTTAAAAACCGGTCACAGTTTTAATCTAAACAAAACTGTGACCGGTAATCTTTTATGAATCATATATAGTTATTTATCTATTCTATATAGAACATGGGACCTCAAAGGATGCCCTTTAACAAGATTGGGATGTTCAAAGGTAGTAACTTTATTAAGACCAATCTTTTCCATGACATTTATGGAACTGATATTTATAACCGCTGTAAATGAGTAAATCGTGTCAATATGAAGATGATTAAAAGCATAGTCAACACATGCCTTCGCACCCTCTGTTGCATAACCATTATTCCAACTCTCTTTACAAAGGCGCCAGCCAATTTCTATACATGGAGTAAAATCAGCTTCAAATGTCGCCTCATGAAATCCAATAAACCCAATGAACGAGTTTGATTCTTTAACATCAACTGCCCAAAGACCATATCCTTTTTGATCATGTTCTAAGTCGATCTTACGCAAAAATGCGTCAGAGGCATCCCTTGATAACTTGTTTGGGAAGAATTTCATTACCTCATTATCTGCATTCATTTGAGCAAATGGCGTTTGATCCATAGCAGTCCAACGTCTAAATCCTAACCGCTGGGATTCAAATATGTAGTAATTACTCATTGTTTACGTCCTTTATTGTTTACGTCCTTTATTGTTTACGTCCTTTATTGTTTGACCTTTCAAAACAATCCACCATCAAGTGCAAAAGTTCATCAAACCGATTTGTTATACCAAATGCATTTGCAGGCGTGCCTTTTTCTGGTTCATAATTGTTAATGAAAAAAACTAGAGGGGTGGCTATATTCATATCCACTTTCTCTTTTAAGAATCTTAAGCCAGACTCCCCATGAACAAGACGGTCTATATCAGAAATAATAAGGTCATATGGAAAGGCTTGCATTTTTTCTAGACCTTCTCCTGAGTTTGTAGATATATCAACATGAATTCCAAAACTACGCAAGATTTCAACCTCATCTTTGATCCTAGATATATGGTCATCTATCCAAAGAATTTTTCTATGTTCAACAAGTCTACTGTTATTATGAATACGTTCCAGAACGGTTAAATCATAATCAATATACTTTCCATGAGCACGTTTGGCTTCCACCTCTTTTATCTTGGATTCAATGAGTTTGATTTCAACACCAAGACCTTTGAACTCCGTTATTTTAGGGAGTAGATCATTAACAAATGGTTTTTTTAGTACTACAGCTATTGCAACAAGAAGTAATGTATTTAAAAGGCTGGGTGCAATTTTAACTATTTCTATAAGAATATTTTGGGTCAAAGTTTACCTCCACTATTAAGATTGTCTTAGATAAATGGTCTTTTATCATTAAGTCTTGAAATTTCATACTTTAAACATTATTCATAACTAAATATATCATAGAGATCAGGCCACCTATAAGTGCAGAACCATACACTATTAATACATCTCTCTTACGAATAAGTTTCCTTTTAACAAGTAAAGCCACCACACTTATGCTGAGTGTAATAATTGCAACAATGCATATAATTAAAGTTAACTGATCAGGCATGTTACAATACACCTCCACATCCTGTTTTTATTACCTATTCAATATTTTAACATTTGTGGATTAAAAGGAAAACCCATACACTTGTGCAATTTATGGGTTTTATTGACTTAAATGTATGGTGTAAATCCAGCGTGTGTGTTGTGTTACATCTATTAATACGGAATTATCTAAACACCACTTTTTTACTTGATCAATTAACATGTACTCTTTGCTGTTTATTAGGTCAACCAAACCATGCTCTTCCTCTGACACTAGTTTCTGAACAAACTTACGCCTTGAACTTGGGTCCTCAAACATATAGTCCATAATCAAGACTTGTGCACCAGATCGTAGCGCTTTGTTTATTGAAGTAAAAAAATCTTTTTTATTTTTAATTCCATGTAAGACAAATGATGACACAAGTACATCTTGGTCAGTAAATTCTGTTTTCCTAAGCCATTCTATTACTGAAGATTCAACACACACAACTTCAGGAAATTTTTGTTTTAGTTCTTCAAGCATTTCTTTTGAGATATCAATGCCGATTACATTATAGAACTGGCTTAAGGGACCAACTAAGTTCCCAGTTCCACAGCCAAGATCATAAACATTCAAAGGATTTAATACTTTAACTCTACTTTGCATATGCTTCATATTTTCTTGATAGTTCTCGAAAAAATTTAGAACATCACTCTGAGGATTAGATGTCATTTTGTCATACCGCTTTCCTTTTGTCATGGCTTCCTCCCTGTCCTTACTTTTTAAGTGTTGCATAGATATAATAATGTTTACTGTTTCTAACTGCTCCATCAAAAAAACAGTTATCAATGTGGCGTATGTTATTTAATTCAAAATCAGAAAACAAGTCTAGTACGTCATCCATATTGACAAAAAAATGAGGAATTTCTATTTCTGCAACACCTTCTGTTTTAAGCACTGTGTTTTCATCAATTACAGGATATCCGGCCTCTTTGTAGGACCATGTTTCTTTAGAGCAAAGGGTTAGAAAAATTTCACCACCTGGTTTTAGTACTCTTTTTATTTCGTTTAACACGTCCTTAAAACCTGGCGTATCAGTATGAGAAACAACATGATATGACCAAATACAATCAAACACTTCATTTTCATATGGAAGGTTTTTCATATCTGCTGAAGCAGTTGAAATTTCTAACTTTTCTTTTTCCTTCCAACTGTTCACTACTTCAAGAGCATACTCTGATAAGTCTACTGCAGATACATCAAAACCATACTGGGCAAAGAGTATAGCATGACGCCCTAGTCCACAGCCTAAGTCCAGAACTGTACGTTTGTCAGTCCGTTTCCATTTTTCACAGAAGTAATAACTTTCTTCACAGGGTTCTAACCAAATCGATTCTTTAACATCTTCCCAGTTCCATGCTTTTGATTTAACCATACGTCACTCCCATCTGCTCCTTTTTTTACATCTTATCAACAATTTTAGTATAAATTTGCCATAGATTAAATGGATAACCGACGAACGTAATGTGACCGTAATCTAAATAGTATTTCTAGACATGAAGAAACCCACTGTTAACACAGTGGGTTCATACGCATTGCAAAAGAGGATTTTTAATACTAAAGAGGATATATTAAAGAGCTTTAGCAAAGGCTGAAATGTTATCGATATTATCGTCTACATCACCATCTACTTTAAGCCCTTCATGAACAATTGAAGCGCCGCATGATTCCGCTTTTTCTGTGATCATATTTACGGCTTCGCAGAATACATCACCAAAACCTACGCTATCACCGCAGCCGAAGACTGCAACCTTTTTACCACCAAGTTGAGTGTCTGACATTGTGTCAAAATGCACAGCAAAATCATCCTGAAGTTCACCGTAACCCCAAGTAGATGACCCCAGTAAAACTAGGTCTGCATCGGTGTAATCAGCGTCTTTTACATCTGAAACATTCACCAAATTAACGTCGTGATCCGTTAGTTGATCTTGAATTAGACTTGCTACACGCTCAGTATTACCTGTTGTACTTCCGTAGATGATAGAAACTTTCATAGTCTTTCCTCCATACTTATTAGTGAACTGGTGATAGATTTTTAATTACCTGACTAGGCATTAAGCCAGAATGAAGCATTTTAGCACAATCGGATTTAATTTGATCATACAGTTTAAAAGTTTGTTTAGCCTGTTCAGCATTACAGAACACCTTCCAGTAGCCTGTAAAAATACACTTATCTTTAGGACAATCTGTAAAATGTATAACATCTTCCAGCGGATACCCTAAAAAAACACCAACTTCATGTGGACAGGACGCGTCAAATCTTTCTTTTAACATATGTAGAGCGCCTTGAATTGAAAAGTCAGTATACCCAAAACGTGATAAAAATGCTCTGACGGATGTATCTTCGAGAATTTTTTCCAGTTCAGCTGTCCAGTAAAACAAGACAACTACACCTTTTTCATTTCTTTTGAGTTCTATGTATTTTGGTTCAGTATACCCAGAGATCTCATGTTTATGTGTGTCCCACAACTTGCGTAAACCACATTTCGAGTTCCTAAAAGAAATCATTGTAGATGCTTTTGAACCCGCTAACATTTCAGCTCCGTGGTAGAGAAGCTTCCAAAGAACAGTCTCAACACCTTTATATTTTACTGTTGATGATTCGTCTAATACTAAATCCTTAAGTGTCATTTTAACTCCTTTTGAAATTGATAATCATTTTCAATTAGATTATAGATTTATATAAATAGTTTGTCAACACTTTATCAAAGAAAAGTTGAAAATCATTCTCAGTTGCGTGGACTTTACAAATATTTTTCTCATATAACACGTATAAATATTAAGTTGTTCTTGCTGAGCCTTATCAAGTAACGAGTCATACAAGATATGCTAAGTTATATTCGTATTAAAAAAGGCCTGTCGTTTTACGACAGACCTTCTTAAACATATACTCTTTGACCTTACTAAATGCGCTACCATAAGCTGAAGCGCTTGTTGATTGCCCAATTATGACTCAACCAACACTAAAATTTTATCTATACACATCTCTTTAGTTTGTAGATCAACGTGTTCCATTTCCATTTCTTTTTCAGGAGCAAATCCCGTCCAGTATGATGGGACTTGGTGTGTAAAACCACATGTTGAACACTTGTAAAATACTGTTTCCATCTTCCCCTACTTTCTAACCCAACTGGCGTTTACGCCATTCATACATGAGTGTTCTCGTTAGAGATTTTTCGTTTTCATTAACTTCAGGCATGGTATCTTTTGTGAACCAGGTGCCTTCTTTAAGCTCTTCCAAATCTAGTTTTACAGTACTGTCTCCGTCTAATTGGGCAAAGTAACCAGACAAAATACCACCACTTATCCCCCAGGGTTGACTTCCATAGTACTCAATGTTTTTTACATGAAGTCCAACTTCCTCAAAAACTTCTCTTTTAACAGCTGCTTCAAAGGACTCTCCGATTTCTACAAAACCTGCCACTAAAGCATATCGGTCATAAGATGAGTTGGCGTATTTTGTTAATAACAGTTTGTCTTTGTCATGAATAGCGACAATAACCACTGGGTTAATTTGAGGATATTTTGTTAATGAGCATTTAGGGCACTGGATCGTGCGGTCAGTTTGAGACACATTCATTGCCTGTCCACATCTGCCACAATAGACATTCGTCGTATACCATTCATGTAAATGAGAGGCGGTATAGGCAACAAAACCTAAGTAAGCCTCTTCCAAGTTAAACAGGTCCCTTTTTCCAACCCAAACAAAATTGTTCTTTGTACTTGAAAGGGTTTCGACGCCTAAATATAAATAGAATGACTGATTATCAACAGCAAACAAATATACAAAATTCTCAGGTGTCACATCCATTTGTGTTTGTAGATCTTTGTAGCTTACAAAAGTGAATGTTCCACCTTCTTCATTCATCAATATATTATGCTCATGTACTAGTATCACTAAATCTTCTGACGTGATACGTGTCGGTCTAAAATCTATATCCAATTGTTTTGGATCAATATCTTGAATCATTTAGTCACCTTCTTAATTTATAGTCAGTGCAAGTATAACATGACAAATATAGTTGGTATAGAGGTATTCATGTTTTACATCCCGATGTTTATAGGTGTTTACTGAGGTGAATGTTGATGTGTTTATTGCAGCATATGCCCTGGTTGTACTTGTATAACCAGGGTATATAGCTGTTCATGCAGCATATACCAAGTTTTACTTGTATAACCAGGGTATATAGCTGCTCGTGCAGCATATACCAAGTTTTACTTGTATAACCAGGGTATATAGCTGCTCGTGCAGCATATACCAAGTTTTACTTGTAAAAAGGTTTTTACAATAAAAAAACCTCAGCCTATTGACTGAGGTTTGGTTTATTATCTTATGAACTGGCAGCTGCGCCCGCTGAGGCTGCACCTACAGCTGCAATCATTGCCGCTTGTTGTGCTGCAACGACAGCTTGAATAGAAACGCTTAACGTCGCCATAATTTGATTTTGATCCGTTTCTTCAGTAGCTGCATAAGAGACTATGGCGGAGGCCAACATAACAACCAATCCTTTGCTCAACCACTTCGCTTGTTTCTGACCTTTAATGTACTTTGCAAGTTCAATTAAGTCATCTGTATAAGTATTAGAACCTATTAAAGCAGTTATGGCAATCGCAGAATAGTAGTCAGAATACACCTTTAACTTGTTTGTTTTTAACTGGTCCATAATTTCTTGACACCTTGAAACAAGTACTTTAGTAGGCTCATCACTTAGGGTTAGTATGTGTGACATCATTTGTAGTCCGTTTGATACACTAAAGCCAGAATCCTTTAATGCTTTATAATTTTCTTCAATTTTATCTAACTTCCCTTGTTCATTCGTTAATAAAATTGCTAGTGCATAGTCATCTCCACCTGTTAAAAAAGGATGATTACTTCTCATTTCTTTGTAAATTTCCATTGTTTGCTCTAAATAACCCTCAGGATCATTCCCTTTATAAGCCATATTCAGCGTATAAAGCGCAATTGGAAAATGTGTAGTCTGTTTAAAACCTACAGACTTCATAACATCGTAATTATCCTTCATTGACTTAAACTCTTGCTGGGGTTGTTCAGAATTGATAGTTAACAAACTTGAAATCGGAAATAAAGTTTCCCCTTTAAATGGAGAAAACATTCCAGTATTTTTCTTAATATATTGCATAACATCTTTTATTTCATCTACATCTAGACGTTTATCACTTGTAGCATAAGCTAAAGCTACTAGCCACCGTGTCACATCATGTTGCCATTTGAATGGGGATTTTAGTGTTGTAAAATTGTCTAACATTTGATCTGCAATTTTAGTATGGTCTGTGTTCATGTCAATACCTCCTGTAACATTTATGTTGATTATTACTTTCATACTACAGGGAAAGTATTAAAAAAGCATTATGAAGTCAAAAACAATCCATTATTTATTTAAACTCTTCTGAAACTGTTTTGGTGACACACCTTCGTGTTTTTTAAAAAACTTTGTCATGTTTGAGGGTTCGTCAAATCCTAAGTAATCAGAAACTTCATATATTAACATTTCACCTTGGCTTAAAAATCTTTTTAACTCAAGAAATAAACGGTTGTTTACATATTCTTTTGCCGACAAGTCAACTACAGCCCTAGTGGCTTTATTAATCGTTTTCTTTGTAACTGCCAGTAAATCTGCATAATGATCTAAAGTCAAATGTTCTCTATAGTGAATTTCCACTGCTTCTCTAAACTCAGTGAAGATCTTGTAATCAGCATTGGTGAACACTGTATCTACAAAACTAAACTCTTGTTTTAAAGAAAGAATGAAGCTATCAAACAAGGATTTAATGAATTGTGGCTCTACATGTTCATGCCCCCTACTGTATTCAGAAAACAGTAGTTCAACAAGTTTTCTATTAGTGCTGGCAAGGTCCATGTTAACTGAAAGAACCGGCGAACCTCCAGAACGGTCAATAAACTCAAGAAATATATTGTTCCCAAACTGGTCAAGACTCACTAGAAATGGTTCGTTTATATGCATAATGTAACCTCGAACATCCAAGTTTACAGCAAATTTTTGAACCTGATTCTTTTGGATAAATAAGATATCTCCGGGTTTATACTTAAACTCGTGGAAGTCTATAAAATGGCTTCCTTCACCTTCAGTGATATATAAAATGACCCAAAAGTTAAGTCTAAAATCTTTTTCTAACATAAGGCTTGGTGTAGTCGAAAAAAACAGATGTAAATCTACCATTTCGAAATCTGCAAAACCCTGTTCTTGTTTTTTATAATTGATACGTCTAATTTTAGACATGTAATCCCCCCAGATCCAACTGTCTATGTCTGGACATTATATCATTAAGTTTCCGATTTTAATAAATGTTCAATCAGCTCACTCGCATCCATGCAAATACTGTGTGCTTTTTCACTTTCTACCCCTTTAATGTCTGGGTGAAAAAGATTTACACGTATAAGCGATGCTTTATCCAGCATTTTAGTCATTTGTTCAAACGGGGATCGAATTATCACAGGTGTGTTAAAACCAACACCAAATTCAATAAAAACTAGCTCTTCCTTACTATTGGTATTTAGGAACTCTAAATATTTACTTTGATTAACCATGTGAGGGGCTTCAACAAAGTTGCCGTCAATTCTTAAGTTTGGAACCAGTAGACCACCACATTTAGGACAGCGTGGTACAGTAAAATCTGCAACTTTCAGATGCGACCAGTCCATATGTTCCAACATAGTTTTGATCATTTTCTTGTTATCATAAACAGACTCATGGCACTTTTTTTGACATTGAAGTTTGCCATAAGTCCCTTGCATTGCGAATATTCGACTCGTGTCATATAGACCTTTATAAAACTGGCCATCTGCATTAGTAGTAATAATAAAGTAATTTTTATCTTTTATAAGATGAAACAAGTCTACGTATGATCTAAGCTGATTATGTTTATAGTAGATGTTATTTATATGGCTTGACCAAAATCCCCAATACTCCCTTGCACTGGATTCATTCAAATACCAGTTTCCAGCAATAGCTTCATTTATGTTTTTATAACCTTTTTGAGTAAATTCAGAGTAGTCCTGTTCAAAAAAATCAGGATCATTGTAGTCTAACCCTGCAGATGCACTAAAACCAGCTCCAACTCCCAAGACAACTGCCTTAGCATTTTGAAGTAAGGACACAACTGCATCTACTTCACTTTTTACATTTTTGGTCTTCCTTGAACTAGTTAACATCTAATGCCTCCTATGCTGGTTAGAACATTTTTGATGGTTCAATTGCATGTACCGGACATATTTCGATACAAGATCCACAATCGTCACATTTAGATGAGACCACTTTAAATGGTCTACCCTCTTCAATTGCCTTAAATGTGCAAACATCTTTACACAGTCCACATGCAACGCAGGAGTCCTTAATATGTGGTCCAGCTTCGTTATATTTCATGCCACCAAATGAAGTTCTTGTTCTTAGAATTTTATGATCTCTATTTTTACATTCGAAGTCGAAATCAAAAACTTCAATTTTCGCTTTATGAATGACAAAGTTTCCTTTTCTCATTGCCGTGTACTTGTCCATGTCAACTTCAGCCAACTTCATATCTTGATTGATTTTGGCTTTTTCTCGAACTTCATCTTCACTTAAGGCTTTAACTTCCCCTATAAGTCGGATACTATACCCCGGTGGAAACTCCGGTGTATGGTCGTCTTTATGAGACAAAACCCGTGTATCTGATATACCAAGTACGGTCACTTTACCAGTCGCCTCAATTTGTCGAGCAAATGGTTTATTCCACATAGTCCTAAAATAAATACCATCTTCATCAAACCCATTAAAATGTGCCGCTCTACTTACAACCTCATTGTTATACATTGTCGAAAACGTTAGTACACCAATCTCATTAAACAATCTATAAACTTCTGATATTTTCATTTCTTCCTCCTAAGTGGATACCAGCCCCTAAACTAATTGTTATCATACCAATTAGAGTACAATGATCCCATGTTACAAGGCGTCAAAAACTTGTAAAAATGAAACCCAAGGTTATAAAGTTGTATGTTTTGTAAACAACAAAAAGCCCATCACAAAGATGGGCTATACTCTAAAAATATCTGAACAGCAAATGCTATGATTAATTTTACTTCAAAACCTAAACCTCATATTTCTTTATATAATGTTCAATAACTTGGTCATATGATTGTCCATTTTCTATCATATTTAAAGCTGCATTTAGCCCTTCTGGATCGATTTTAAATGATTTAAGAACCTCAACCAAAGAAGGGGTTTCCTTATATACTTTTTTGCTAACAAAAGTCGTCATCGTTTCTTCAATACCAAAAAGTTGCTTTTTATCTTCTAAAATCTTCAGATTGTGTTTTCCAAATAAGTAGTGTGGCTTCCAGCCTGTAAATAAGACGTTTTCTTTTTTTGAAATTTTCTTAGAAACTAAATCAAACAATTCTTTTTCGTCCATGTAAACCACTTCAACCCCCTCTAAATTATACTCTTTTAAGAGTTTAGGTATCATGGATCCTATGTAAGTGGTTCTTCTGCACGAGTATATAACATGGCCAAACAGATGCATTTTATCATGTAACAAGTCTATAGAGTCAACCGAAGCCTCTCCATTAACCGTAAGTCCCATGAAACAGCCATAGGTGTTGGCACCTATTTCGACCACATGATCTTTAAACATATCTCTGTGTTTAGTCATCGATGGCATCCAAGGGGCTAGTGTTCCATCGACTGTACCATCTGCTAGAGCTTGAAATAAGAATGCATTGGGCATTTCAATACCTTCAACTGCGATGCCTAACTTCGCTTCAGCTATCCTCTTAAAAAGTTTAAACTGGAATACATGTTCAGGTGATATGGTTACTGCAAACTTTGTGTACTTAAATCGCTGCAACTCTTTGCCAATCGACTCTATTCGATTTAACATTAACTTGGTGCTGTCACTAATAACGCCTAGTTTCTCATTTTGCTGGGCAGTGTTGGCATTCACCTCTTCTGACATAGCATAGGTTTCTTCTGTTGTACCAGATATGTTTTGAATGGACTCATTAATCTCAGCACTGGTATTTGCAATTCTATCAACTTTTCTTGTTGTACTCTCAACTGAATCTGCAATAGATACGATGGACTGACTAATATCTTCAAAGGATTCTTCCGTTTGAATAATCGATTTTTTTTGATTTTCAATTAGTTCTACATTGCTTGTTACAAGCTCTGATATATCATCTATTTTGTCTTTAATATCATTAATTCGACTGAGTATGGTCTCAGTCGACTCTTTTGAAGATATGGAAAGTTTTCGAATTTCATCTGCAACAACTGCAAATCCTCGTCCAGCATCACCAGCCCTTGCAGCTTCAATACTTGCATTTAAAGCTAGTAAATTTGTTTGCTCAGAAATACCATTAATAATATCAATAACGGTCATGATACTCGTTGCAGATGCATGTAAATCATCAACTTCTCCACGAATATTATTAAAAGTTGCTATCGTTTGTTTAGTCATCACTTCTTGTTCAATAATTTGGTGTTTCCCTTGTTTTAGTCGAATTAATGAATCTTCACTTTTGTTCTTTATCTCTTTTACTTCCGTTTCAATTTCAGCAGTCAACTCCATATTCTGGTGTATCTGCTCTGATATGTATTGAATCTGTGTTGTAACATTAGAGTTTCCATCTGTCAATTCTGTGATGGCTCTGTTTATCCCACTCGTTATTTCTGTTATTTCAGATACGTGATTCTCTAAGTCTTTTCCAATACTTTCACTGGTCTTAATGACACCCAAATAATCTGATAGGAAAGTCCTCCAACTGGACATAAGGTTATTTAGTAAACTGGCCTGGCCATTTAACTGGTCTTTGTGTTGGTAACGACTAAAATCGGAATCGGTTAGATACTTTATCAGTTCTTTACTTTGATCATTATTGGATTTCCCGAATTTAAACAAGTGGATCAGCTCCTCGTCTGTCTTTTATTTCCACAATAGAATAAAATCGTCTAATTAAAGTCAAAGTTTTTACACTTGATAATCAACAAAAAAAAAGAGTTGTTAAGCTAATCTATATCTCAGTTAGAGAACATGAGATTAACTTTAACAACTCTAATTTTTGAATTCTACATACCAAAGATACCATCTAATCTTGTAAGTTCAAACACACGTTTTACTTGAGGTTTAACACCTAAAAGTTGTACAGCATTTTTCTTTTCTCCACACTTTTTGTATAGTGTTACTAATACTCCAAGACCTGTACTATCAATGAATGTACATTCTGAAAAATCTAACACAAATGACTTTGCGCCTTCTTTTAACCATTGTGAGATTTTCTCTCTAAATGCATCCGCTTCTTCAACTGCAAAATTGCTTGGTACTTTATAACGTATCTCGCTCATGGTTATTCTCCTTATACTAAAAATCTTTCAACTAAAGTAGAAAGTGTTGTCGCCATTGCCGATGTTTCTTCCGAACTTGCTGCCATATTTTGAACTATGGATGTCTGTTCTTCAGCAGCGGCTGCAACTTCTTCACTATTTGCTGCAGTCATTTCAGTAATCGAAGCAACAGTGTCTATCAGTTTTAATATTTGATCAGAACTTGCTACTTCATCTCTTGTTATGTCTACAATTTGGTCTATGTCTTCACCAATCATTTCAAAGGATTCAACAATACGTAAAAATGATTTATCTGTGTCTTTTGCAACGCCAATTCCATGTTCAACGGCCTCACTACCCGCTGCCATAGATTCAACAGCTTTTTCAATTTGTGTAACCATTTCATTTACAACTTCTGCAATCTCATTCGATTCTGAATTGGTTTGTTCAGCAAGAATTCTTACTTCGTCTGCTACTACTGAGAATCCTCTACCATGTTCTCCTGCACGTGCTGCTTCAATGTTTGCATTCAGTGCAAGGAGATTGGTTTGATCAGCAATATTGTTAATTGTCGTTACAATGCCACTGACCTTCTTCGAGAGTTCATTCAGATTTTCAAGGCGATCTGTAGTCGTTATAGCCGCATCGCTAATCCCTTCTATAGCCGATACAGTTCTATCAACATTGCCTCTGCCTTCATGCGCAACTTCAAGAGTAGACTCTGAATTTTTATGTGCATCCTTTGCTCTTTTTTGTGCAATCTGAATCAAACTCGATAACTGAACCAAAACTTCCGATGTTTCAACTATCTTGCTATTCTGCTCAGAGGCATTTCCTGCAACCTCACCAATATTAGAAGCAATTTGCTCTGATGAAGCACTGATTTCTTCAGCTGAAGCAGACATCTCTTCTGAAGCACCAGATAGCTCAATTACACCTTCTCGAACACGTTTTATTATTTCAGACTGACTTTCCATCATAGTGTTAAAGTTCTTGCCTAATACTTCGATTTCATCACCTGTTTTAATCTCTGAACGAACCCGAAGATCTCCCTCACCTGCTTTTGACATAAGTTCTTCAAGAGATTTTATTGGTTTAATAATATTTTTGGTGGACATTATATATGCTAAAAGAATTGAAACTACAAGTGCTGATCCCATAATACCAAGTGTTATGTTTCGAATATTATGGGCTGCTAACATGTATTCATCGTAGTTAGCAGTCACCGCTAATGTCCATTCACCTACAGGTATGTAATGCACAAACTTATAAACATCTTTATATGTATAGTAGGCATCACCTGTATTGCCCGCTTTCATATCTGCTAAGATGTTTTCAAAGTTTTCAATTCCAAAATCGTCAAGTTTTTTTGTTAATATGTTTTCTTTAGTCGGATGACTAAGTATAAGTCCGTCTCTGTCAATTAAGTATGCGTATCCACTTTCACCAACTTGAATTTCTTCAACAAACTTTGTTAAGTTGTCAAAACGCACTGTTCCAATTATTGCACCTATAATTTCACCGTTTGATTTCATTGGATATGCAATTGCAACGACGACTTCACCTGAGGCCTTTGATTGAATTACAGGACTATACCCAACTTCACCTGATAGTGCTTTTTGAACGTAGGCACGGTCACTCAAATTTAAAGATGCACTTTTATCAGTGTTTGTCATAATACCTTGGGCGTTTTTATTCACCAAAACTATCATTTCCAAAAGATGCTCTGTCTCTGATTGTAAAGTGCCTAAACTTTTATATGCCGCATCATACCCTGTTCTATCTCCTTGAACAGCGCTGGCAAAGGTCGTGTTATGACTCATAACTTCTACTAACATCAAAGATGCATCAAGAGCATTTTCAATAAGTTCCCCTGCACTGTTTGAGAGTTCCCTCATTTCTTGTTCAGTAGCATGTTGCATAGCATCTGATGCCATTGTACTTGAAACCCCGCCAAGTACTGCAAGTGGAACAGAAATAAATACGACAAACATTGCAATGAGTTTAAACTTTAGACTTCCCTTTAATTTTTTGAACATTGTTGCCTCCATTATCCCCTAAGTTTCTTTGAAATGAAAAGTGTATTTTCCTGATACGCAACCGTATCTGCTAAGCTTTTAATTAAAAACAATCCCCTACCACTTGCATCTAGAAGGTTGTCATCGCTCAACGATTCAGGAATTTTGACAATAGAATTCTTATCATTTGAATCCACAACTTGTAATTCTAATAACCCACCAGTCATCATGGACCCCACCTTGATGACTTTGCTCGGATCATGGTCATTTCCATGTTTATAAGCATTTGTTATGGCTTCTGTTAAGATAACTTTCAATTCAAAATAGTAATCTGTTGCCTTGTTTTCTTGGATGATTGTTTCAATGACATTATTATATTCATTTAGTCCATAAAACTCATACCACCGACACATCTACATTTCCTTTCACCTTATCTTTAAACTTAACATGGTACAGTCATCTGAAAGGCCTTTAATATGGCTTGTTAAGTATTCAAGTTGATGTTCCAAATACTCGTGTAGCCCCTCTGATGTTAAGCTGTTTCCATATGCCTCAAGTATTGCATCTCCCCTCAAATAGTCGTCCAAACCATCTGAGTAGAATATTAGTTCATCCCCTTTTGACAAATCGATTCCTACGGAGTCAAACTGTGGTGCATCAAACATACCTAAAAATGGTCCTCTTAGAATATGTTCCTTCCATGATTGGTTAGACTTAATGTGTATACAATTACTAATACCTGCACCTACAATATGAGCCTTTTTGCTTTTAAAATCTAACGAAAAACAG
>Ga0209379_10000942_pt1 | contig 20644 bp, 20 predicted proteins | sample tdDd001_FD_187124 | JGI IMG/M metagenome (GOLD analysis project Ga0209379, IMG submission 187124) | Marine sediment microbial communities from the Atlantic coast under amendment with organic carbon and nitrate - tdDd00.1 (SPAdes)... | ecosystem: Environmental > Aquatic > Marine > Coastal >...
GTTGCTTCGCACCATGTATGACCCGCGTAACCGGTTGGCAAATGAAGTCTCCCAACAGCTGAAAAAGCACTTTGGTGAGAAAGTCTACCGTACCGTGATCCCACGTAATGTCCGTCTGGCAGAAGCTCCGAGCCACGGGCGTCCGGCAATGTACTACGATAAGTATTCCAGCGGCGCCAAGGCTTATCTGGCCCTAGCCGGTGAAATTATTCGTCGCGACGAAGTCGAGCGCAGTGCCGGTACTGTGGATGCATAAGGGTAAGCAATGAACATGAATAAGCGAGGCCTTGGAAAAGGCCTTGATGCGCTGCTGGCAACCAGTTCGGTAGCACAGGCGAAACAAAAGGGTGCCGAGCAGGCACAGTCGCTATCAGCTGACGGTACACTGAAAGATCTGTCAGTACAGATACTACAGCCCGGTAAATTTCAGCCCCGCAAAGATATGTCAGATGAGGCATTGGCCGAACTGTCAGATTCTATTCGTGCTCAGGGAGTGATTCAGCCAATCGTGGTGCGCGAAGTGGCACCGCAGCAGTTTGAAATCATTGCCGGAGAGCGACGCTGGCGAGCTGCCCGTCAAGCTGGGCTTCAGAAAGTCCCTTGTATTATTAAGGATGTTAATGATCGGGCGACGGTGGCTATCGCGCTTATCGAGAACATCCAGCGTGAAGATCTCAACGCAATAGAAGAGGCGCAGGCGCTGGAACGGTTGCAGAATGAGTTTGCGCTGACCCACCAGCAGGTGGCCGAAGCGGTTGGCAAGTCGCGAGCTGCTGTATCAAACCTGTTGCGATTAAACCAGCTGGCAGAGCCAGTCAAGCGGATGGTCGAGCAGCGACAGCTCGAAATGGGTCATGCCCGTGCCCTGCTTGCGCTCGAATCAGAATTACAATTAGAGGCGGCACAAATTGTTGTTGCCAAACTGTTAACGGTGCGAGACACCGAAAAGCTGGTGAAGAAATTATTGCAGCCGGCTGTTGAGTCGACAGTGAAGCCGGTTAACACAGAGCTTGAAGCGGCAGAAAACCATTTAAGTGAACACTTTGGCACCCAGGTGGCAATTAATCAGCAGAAGAATGGTAAGGGCAAAATTGTTTTTAGTTTTGATGAAGCTCACAAGCTAAAGCAATTTATTGCAATGTTTGGTCATAAAATGTGATCTGTGATGTTTGTATTGTGTTGCAAAGATTACGATGATGTGATCAGGTTATTGTGTTGTAAAATCTAACACTTTTTTTGACTGCGATTAGATTGCATTCAATCTAATGAGTCGTATAATTTTCGCAGTTTTCCCAGCACGACGTTTGTGTAGTGGAATGGACTCGAGGAACGAATACATGGTATCGGCGCTAGTTCGACCGGGACGCCAATTGGCGAAGCGGTTACTCTTGCTACAATCTGGCGTCGTTTTGACAACGGCATTACTGGCAGTCTTTGCTGTCAGTGTTGACTGGGGAATCTCTGCATTAATCGGTGGCGGCATCTTTGTGATTGCCAATGCTGTCTTTGCTGCCTGTGCCTTTCTGTTTAGTGGTGCCCGCAAGGCCCGACTGATCATGGCGTCAATTTATGGCGGCGAAGTGCTTAAAATACTCATAACAGTCATTCTTTTTGCCATTGTTTACCTGTATATAGAGGTGGAACTTGTTCCCCTCAAACTGACCTATTTGCTGGCACTTGGTATTAATATCTTTGGGCCGGTTTTATTCATTAACAACAACAAATAGGATGAGTTATGAGTGCGCCAGGTGAAGCGCTAACACCGTCAAGCTACATTACTCACCACCTGACAAATTTGACAGTGGGTGATGGTAGCTTCTGGACGGTTCATATAGACAGCCTGTTCTTCTCAGCCTTTACGGGGTTAGTCTTCTTATGGCTATTCCGCAAGGCAGCGAAAACAGCGACATCAGGAGTTCCAGGGAAACTACAGTGTTTTGTGGAGATAATGGTCGAATTCGTTGATAACAGCGTAAAAGAGACTTTTCATGGTCGCAATAAACTGATAGCTCCTTTGGCATTAACCATTTTCTGTTGGATTATGCTGATGAACATCATGGATTTAATTCCAATTGATTTTCTTCCGTATCCGGCACAACACTGGTTGGGTATTCCTTATCTTAAGGTGGTACCGACAGCTGATGTAAACATCACTATGGCAATGGCTCTGGGTGTATTTGCGTTGATGATCTACTACAGCATCAAAGTAAAAGGCCTGGGTGGTTTTGCTAAAGAACTGGCTCTGCACCCGTTCAATCATCCAATTATGATTCCGTTCAACCTGCTTCTTGAAGTGGTGTCGCTACTGGCGAAGCCGATTTCACTGGGTATGCGTTTGTTCGGTAACATGTTTGCCGGTGAGGTGGTGTTTATTCTAATTGCGGCACTAATGCCGTGGTGGGCACAATGGCTAGGTTCAGTACCGTGGGCAATTTTCCACATACTGATCATTACGATCCAAGCATTTGTGTTTATGATGTTGACTATTGTGTACCTGTCTCAGGCACATGAAGACAATCATTAACGATTATTCGTAAATTTTTAATTTTTTACTGGCACTTTAGCCGACAACTATAAACTGGAGATAGTGATGGAAACTTTACTAAGCTTTTCTGCAATTGCCGTGGGCATCATTGTAGGTCTTGCTTCCCTTGGTACAGCGATCGGCTTCGCACTTCTTGGTGGTAAATTCCTTGAATCTGCTGCACGCCAACCTGAAATGGCACCAATGCTGCAAGTTAAGATGTTCATCATTGCAGGTCTGCTTGATGCGGTTCCAATGATCGGTATCGTAATCGCTCTACTATTCACATTTGCAAACCCATTTGTTGGCCAACTAGCTGGTTAATTCCCCCTAGCTGCTTAAAAATCAATAGCAAATGGACCCATAGCAACCCTTTTTAAGGAGATGCGTTGTGAATATGAATGCAACTTTGCTGGGTCAGGCTATCGCATTTTTCCTATTTGTGGTGTTCTGCATGAAATATGTATGGCCACCACTGATGGAAGCGATTGAAGAACGTCAGGCGAAAATTGCCGACGGTTTGGCAGCTGCGGATCGCGCTGCTAAAGACCTGAACCTAGCGCAAGCTAATGCTTCTGATCAGTTGAAAGAAGCAAAACACGCTGCGAGCGAGCTCATTGAGCAAGCGAACAAGCGTAAAGCTCAGATCGTCGATGAAGCAAAAGCGGAAGCTCAAGCAGAGCGTGAGAAAATTCTTGCGCAAGGCCTTGCTGAAATCGAATCCGAGCGCAACCGTGCTCGTGATGAGTTAAGACAACAAGTTGCAACTCTAGCTGTGATTGGTGCTGAGAAAATCCTTGAGCGTTCTATTGATAAAGACGCTCATGCAGATCTTCTTAACAAAGTCACTGCAGAACTGTAATTAAAGGGGCAAGCACATGTCGGATATGACTACCATCGCACGCCCCTACGCTAAAGCAGCCTTTGATTTTGCGGTTGAGAATGGTGAGTTGGCCCAATGGGCGGAAATGCTGACCTTTGCAAGTGAAGTTGCAAAAAATGAAGCTATGCAAGATATCTTGCACAGTGGTTTTGCAGCTGACAAGCTCACTGAAATTTTTGTTTCAGTGTGCGGCGAGCAACTCAACGAATTCGGCCTGAACTTTTTGAAAGTAATGGCCGAAAATGGACGCCTTGAAGCGCTCCCTGATGTCTGTGACGAGTTCTTGTTCTTGAAAAATGAACATGAAAAAACTATCGATGCGGAAGTAACCTCTGCGGTTACCCTAGACGATAGTCAACTTGCCGCTATCAGCGAGAAGCTTGAGCAGCGTCTTGAGCGTAAAGTTAAGCTGAATTGCAGTGTAGACGAGACCCTGATTGCCGGGGTTGTGATTAGAGCTGGAGACTTGGTCATCGATAACTCAGTACGCGGAAAACTAAACCGCCTGAGCGATACCTTGCAGTCTTGATTTGGGGAATTGGAGCATGCAACTTAATTCCACGGAAATTAGCGCACTGATCAAGCAACGTATTGAAAAATTCAACGTTGTAAGTGAAGCGCGTAACGAAGGTACTATCGTTTCTGTAAGCGACGGTATTATTCGTATCCATGGCCTTGCTGACGTAATGCAAGGTGAAATGATTGAATTACCTGGTGGCCGTTTTGCACTAGCACTTAACCTTGAGCGTGACTCGGTTGGTGCGGTTGTAATGGGCTCTTATGCTAACCTTCAGGAAGGCATGAAAGTAACGGGTACTGGTCGTATTCTTGAAGTACCAGTAGGTCCTGCGCTGCTTGGCCGTGTTGTGAACACGCTAGGTGAGCCTATCGATGGCAAAGGTCCAATTGAAACAGAGACATTCTCTCCTGTTGAAGTAATTGCACCGGGTGTTATCGATCGTAAATCAGTCGATCAGCCAGTACAAACTGGTTATAAAGCGGTTGACTCGATGATCCCTATCGGCCGTGGTCAGCGTGAGCTGATCATCGGTGACCGTCAGACTGGTAAAACAGCGATGGCGATCGATGCGATCATTAACCAGAAGAACTCTGGTATTTACTCTGTTTATGTTGCTATCGGCCAGAAAGCGTCAACGATTGCGAACGTGGTTCGTAAGCTTGAAGAGCATGGCGCACTGGAAAACACCGTTGTTGTTGTTGCATCTGCTTCTGAAGCAGCGGCACTGCAGTACCTTGCGCCATACGCAGGTTGTGCAATGGGTGAGTACTTCCGTGATCGCGGCGAAGATGCACTGATCGTATATGATGACCTGTCTAAGCAGGCTGTTGCTTACCGTCAGATTTCACTATTGCTTAAGCGCCCACCGGGTCGTGAAGCATTCCCTGGTGATGTTTTCTACTTACACTCTCGTCTTCTAGAGCGTGCATCTCGTGTTAGCGAGCATTACGTAGAAAAATTCACTAACGGTGAAGTAAAAGGTCGTACTGGCTCCCTAACTGCGCTTCCGATTATCGAAACGCAGGCAGGTGACGTATCAGCATTCGTACCGACTAACGTTATCTCCATCACTGATGGCCAGATCTTCCTACAGACAGAGTTGTTCAACGCCGGTATTCGTCCAGCGGTTGATCCAGGTATCTCTGTATCGCGTGTAGGTGGTTCTGCTCAGACCAAGATCATCAAGAAACTGTCTGGTGGTATTCGTACCGCACTTGCACAGTACCGTGAACTAGCGGCGTTTGCCCAGTTCTCGTCTGATCTTGATGAAGCAACTAAGAAGCAGCTTGATCACGGTCAGAAAGTAACTGAACTGATGAAGCAGAAGCAGTATGCACCAATGTCTGTTTTTGAGCAGGCGGTGGTTATTTTTGCTGCTGAAAGAGGCTATTTGACTGATGTTGAGCTATCTAAGCTTGCTGATTTCGAAGCTGCGTTGCTTTCATATGCCAAAGGTCAATTTGCAGAGCTAGTATCTCAAGTTGATGAGACGGGTGCGTGGAATGGTGAAATTGAAGCTCAGTTTGTAAAACTGGTTGACGATTTCAAAGCTACCCAGACTTGGTAATTGGTTGGTGATCGCTTGCGATCACCTACTAACGGAGAGTAACGATGGCCAGCGCAAAAGAGATTCGTAACAAGATCGGTAGTGTGCAAAACACACAAAAGATCACAAAAGCGATGGAAATGGTTGCCGCATCGAAAATGCGTAAAACGCAAGATGCGATGGAATCATCCCGTCCGTATGCACAAACTATGCGTAAAGTGATCGGTCATATCGCCCTTGGTAACCTTGAGTATAAGCACCCTTATCTCGAGGAGCGTGAAGCCAAGCGTGTAGGTTACATCATTGTTTCTTCTGACCGTGGTTTGTGTGGCGGTTTGAACATTAACTTGTTCAAGCAAGCTATGACAGACATTCAAGGTTGGTCAGAGCAAGGTGCTGAAGTTGATATGGCGTTAATTGGCGCTAAAGCGACAGCATTCTTTAACAGCTACGGCGGTAACGTGGTTGCTCAGGTTTCTGGTTTGGGTGATAGCCCAACCATTGACGAGCTAATCGGTACCGTTGGCGTAATGCTGAAGAAATATGATGAAGGCCAATTGGATCGCCTGTACCTGGTTTACAACCAATTTGTAAACACCATGGTTCAGGAACCCGTGATTGATCAATTGCTACCTTTGCCTAAATCAGAAGACGAAGAAATGCAGCGTAACCACTCTTGGGATTATATTTATGAGCCTGAGCCTAAAGCCCTGCTGGATACTTTGCTGATTCGCTATGCCGAATCACAAGTTTACCAGGGTGTGGTCGAGAACCTTGCCAGTGAGCAAGCGGCTCGAATGGTTGCGATGAAAGCTGCAACAGATAACGCCGGAGAATTAATCAACGATCTACAGTTGGTGTATAACAAAGCCCGTCAGGCTGCGATTACACAAGAACTGTCAGAAATCGTTTCTGGTGCGTCTGCTGTTTAAGGCAAAGAATTAATAAGTTTAGAGGATTAACGATGGCTACAGGTAAGATCGTACAGATCATCGGTGCGGTAGTCGACGTAGAGTTTCCGCAGGACTCTGTGCCAAAAGTATACGATGCCCTACACGTTGATGCGAAAGAGAACGGTACGCTAGTTCTTGAAGTTCAGCAGCAGCTAGGTGGTGGTGTTGTTCGTGGTATCGCAATGGGTACTTCTGATGGCTTACGTCGTGGTTTGTCTGTTGTAAATACAGGCCGCCCAATTGAAGTTCCAGTTGGTACTGCAACACTAGGACGTATCATGAACGTTCTGGGTCAGCCAATTGATGAGTGTGGTGATATCGGCGAAGAAGAGCGTTATGCGATTCACCGTGAAGCACCAAGCTATGAAGAGCAGTCCAATGTAACTGAGCTGCTAGAAACCGGTGTTAAAGTTATCGACTTGATTTGTCCATTCGCCAAGGGTGGTAAGATCGGTCTGTTCGGTGGTGCGGGTGTTGGTAAAACCGTCAACATGATGGAGCTTATTAACAATATCGCCCTACAGCACTCAGGTCTGTCGGTATTTGCTGGTGTTGGTGAGCGTACTCGTGAAGGTAACGATTTCTACTACGAGATGCAGGAAGCTGGCGTTGTTAACGTCGAGAACCCTGAAGAATCGAAAGTAGCAATGGTTTACGGTCAGATGAACGAGCCACCGGGTAACCGTCTGCGTGTTGCTTTGACTGGTCTGACGATGGCCGAGCGTTTCCGTGACGAAGGCCGTGACGTACTGCTGTTCATCGATAATATCTACCGTTATACCCTTGCGGGAACAGAGGTATCGGCTCTACTGGGTCGTATGCCATCTGCGGTAGGTTACCAGCCAACTCTTGCAGAAGAGATGGGTGTACTTCAGGAGCGTATCACGTCAACGAAGTCAGGTTCGATTACGTCTGTTCAGGCGGTATACGTACCTGCGGATGACTTGACGGATCCATCGCCGGCAACAACGTTTGCCCACTTGGATGCGACAGTTGTACTTTCTCGTCAGATCGCTTCTCTGGGTCTATACCCAGCGATCGACCCACTGGATTCTACATCTCGTATGCTAGATCCGTTGGTTGTTGGTCAGGAGCACTACGATATCGCTCGTGGCGTTCAGAGTCTTCTGCAACGTTATAAAGAGCTGAAAGACATCATTGCAATTCTTGGTATGGACGAGCTATCTGAAGAAGATAAGCAAGCCGTATCTCGTGCACGTAAGATTGAGCGTTTCCTAACTCAGCCTTACCACGTTGCTGAAGTCTTTACTGGCGACCCTGGTATCTACGTATCTCTTAAAGAGACGTTACGTAGTTTCAAAGGCATTCTAGCGGGCGAATACGACGATATCCCAGAGCAGGCATTTATGTACTGTGGTGCGATTGAAGACGTGTTGGAAAACGCGAAGAAGCTTTAAGCTGAGTAGGAGGCGACATGGCAGCGATAACCTTCCATCTGGATGTAGTAAGCGCAGAGAAAAAAATGTTCTCTGGCCGAGCTGAAAACATTCAGGTGACCGGTAGCGAAGGTGAACTGGGTATTCACGCAGGACACGCACCGCTGCTGACCGCTATTACGCCGGGTATGGTTCGAATCACTAAACAGCATGGCGAGGAAGAAGTTATTTATCTTTCTGGTGGTATGCTGGAAGTTCAGCCAAGTGCAGTGACTGTACTGGCCGACACTGCAATCCGTGGTGAAGATTTGGATGCTGCAAAGGCGGAAGAGGCGAAACGTCAGGCTGAGGAGCATATCCAAAATCAGCATGGCGATATCGACTTTGCTCAAGCGGCCAGTGACCTGGCTAAAGCAATCGCTCAGCTACGAGTTATCGAGCTGACGCGAAAAGCGCGTTAATCAGGCGCATGACGCAAAAAGGCGACCCTCGGGTCGCTTTTTTTATATCTTGCTGTAATTGATTGGTTGCGTGAATGGCTTGCGGGGCTATCTGCGGGGGAAAGTTATGCGGTTGGGCATGGGCCTGCCGTGGTGGAATGGCGTTATTACTCGCAAAAAATACTCTATTTCCCTTAAACCTTCAGAGCCGAACCGATACAATGCAGGCAGTTGATTTTTTATATATCCATCAAGAGGGATAATCTATCATGAGCTTTAGTGCTGTGATCCTGGCTGCGGGCAAAGGAACCCGCATGTACTCCAATTTACCTAAGGTGCTGCATACTCTGGCAGGCAAGCCAATGGCCAAGCATGTGATTGATACCTGCGGTGGGCTGGGCGCGGAGAATATTCACCTGGTCTATGGCCACGGTGGCGACCAGATGAAAGCAGTGCTGGCCGAAGAGCCGGTCAACTGGGTATTGCAGGCGGAGCAGCTGGGTACCGGCCATGCGGTGAACCAGGCCTGCCCGGACCTTGCCGATAACGAGAAGGTACTGATCCTGTACGGCGATGTGCCGCTGATCAGTGCTGATACCCTGACTAACCTTCTTGATGCGCAGCCGGATGGCGGTATTGCGCTGCTTACAGTCGTACTGGACGAGCCGACTGGCTATGGCCGTATCGTTCGCCGTAATGGCCCAGTGGTCGCGATTGTCGAACAGAAAGATGCGACTGAAGAGCAGAAGCTAATCAAGGAGATCAATACCGGGGTTATGGTTGCCAACGGCGGCGATCTGAAGCGCTGGCTGGCTGCGCTAAAAAATGACAACGCCCAAGGTGAATACTACCTGACGGATATTATTGAGATTGCCCATAATGAAGGCCGTGCCGTTGAAGCAGTACACCCGGTGAAGGCCATTGAAGTTGAAGGGGTGAACAACCGCATTCAGCTGGCGAGACTGGAACGGGCCTATCAGGCTATGCAGGCCGAACGTCTGCTTGAGCAGGGCGTGATGCTGCGGGATCCGGCGCGCTTTGATCTGCGCGGTGAACTGCAGTGTGGTACAGACGTTGAGATTGACGTTAACGTGATCATGGAAGGCTCTGTATCTTTGGGCGATAACGTCGTGATTGGTGCAGGCTGCGTGCTAAAAGACTGCGAGATTGATGACAATACCATTATCCGCCCGTACAGCGTTATTGAAGGCGCGACTGTCGGTGAAGAGTGTACTGTCGGTCCGTTTACTCGCCTGCGCCCTGGTGCCGAGCTGGTGGGTGATTCTCACGTGGGTAACTTTGTTGAAATGAAGAAGGCACGTCTGGGTAAAGGCTCCAAGGCCAACCACCTGACGTACCTGGGTGATGCTGACATTGGCGATCGTGTCAATATTGGTGCGGGTACGATTACCTGCAACTACGATGGTGCCAACAAGTTCAAGACCGAAATTGAAGACGATGTCTTCATTGGTTCTGATACCCAGCTGATAGCGCCTGTTAAGGTTGCCAAAGGGGCGACGATTGGTGCCGGCGCGACTATCAACCGTGACATCGGTGAAGGTGAGTTAGTGATCACTCGCGCTCCAGCCCGTACAATTAAAGGCTGGAAACGACCGGTAAAACAAAAGTAACGCCTGTTACTTTTTGATAGGCAAAGGCAGGGGCTCCCCTTGCCTTTTTTATCTCCACCTTATTCTTCCCGCCTCTCGCTTCTTTTTTATAAAAAATTAATTGCACAGTCTTGATCAAGAAAGTTTTGATCTGCTACCATTTCTTTCAAATCGAAACTTTAAAGTGTCAGTTCGTAATTTATGTCGAAGCGAAATACTCAGCAACGCCGTCATGCCATTGTCTCTATGGTCAATGAAAAGGGTGAAGTCAGCGTTGATCAACTGGCTAAGTTTTTTGCCACCTCCGAAGTAACCATCCGTAAAGATCTCGCAGCCTTGGAAAAAAATGGCTTATTGCTACGCCGTTACGGCGGGGCGATTGCGATGCCGTCTGAAATGGTCAGCGAGGTAGAAGAGAATGTTTCGGTTCGTAAGTTAGCGATTGCCAAAGCGGCGGCTGCCCGGATCCGTGACCATAACCGGATCATCATTGATAGCGGTAGCACCACAGCCAGCCTGATTGGTCTGCTGGGCGGTAAGCAAGGGCTAATTGTGATGACCAACTCGCTGAGTGTCGCCAACGCCCTGAATGAATTGGAAGATGAGCCGACATTGCTGATGACGGGCGGAACCTGGGATCCGCATTCAGAAGCGTTTCAGGGCCAAGTTGCGGAATCGGTGCTGCGTTCCTATGACTTTGACCAGTTGTTTATCGGGGCCGACGGCATTGATATTGCACGTGGTACCACGACGTTTAACGAACTGATCGGGCTGAGCCGGGTAATGGCAGAGGTATCCAGGGAGGTCGTTGTGATGGTCGAATCCAGCAAGGTTGGGCGCAAGATCCCCAACCTCGAGTTGCCTTGGAAGAATATCAGTACCTTGATCACCGACGACGGCCTGAGTGACGAGGCGAAACAACAGATTGAACAGCATGGCGTACAGGTGATCTGTACGGTATCAGAATAAAACTTTAAGAGAGATAGAGCTATGTGTGGGATTGTTGGTGCAGTAGCACAGCGTGATGTTGCCGAAATTTTAGTCGAAGGCCTGCGTCGCCTTGAATACCGTGGTTATGACTCTGCGGGTGTGGCGGTCATTGATGGCGACAGTAACCTAACGCGCGTACGTCGCTTGGGAAAAGTACAGGAACTGGCCGACGCTGTAGAGAGTTCATCTATTACCGGTGGTACCGGTATTGCGCATACGCGTTGGGCGACTCATGGTGAGCCGTCTGAAGTTAATGCCCATCCGCATATGTCTGGTGACAATATTGCATTGGTACACAATGGTATTATTGAAAACCACGAAGAGCTACGAGAGCTGCTGACTGGACGTGGCTACGCTTTTGTCTCGCAGACCGATACCGAAGTGATTGCTCACTTGGTGGAGTGGGAGCTACGTACGGCGGCAACACTGCTGGAAGCGGTACAGAAAACAGCCGCTCAGCTGGAAGGCGCTTACGGTACGGTCGTGATGGATCGCCGCGATCCTGAACGTGTTGTGGTTGCGCGCTCTGGTAGCCCGCTGGTAATTGGCCTGGGTGTCGGCGAGAACTTCCTGGCTTCCGATCAGCTAGCTTTGCTGAATGTAACCCGCCGTTTTATGTTCCTTGAAGAAGGTGATGTTGCTGAAATTACCCGTCGTGAAGTGAACATCTTTGATATCGATGGTCAGCCGGTCGCGCGTGAAATCCACGAGTCAAACCTGCAGCAGGATGCCGCGGACAAAGGGCAGTACCGCCACTACATGCAGAAAGAAATCTATGAGCAGCCTAGTGCGCTAATCAACACCATGGAAGGCCGTATTGGCAGTGACTCTGTGATTGTTGAAAGTATCGGTAATGGTGCAACCGATATTTTGGAAAATGTCGAGCATGTACAGATTGTTGCCTGCGGTACCTCCTACAATGCCGGCATGGTCGCACGTTACTGGTTCGAAGCGATGGCAGGTGTAAGCTGTGATGTCGAGATCGCCTCTGAATTCCGCTACCGCAAGTTTGTGACGCGTCCTAATAGCCTGCTGATCACCCTGTCTCAGTCGGGTGAGACGGCAGACACCCTAGCCGCTCTTCGTCTGGCTAAAGAAAAAGGCTATATGTCGGCAATGACCATCTGTAATGTTGCCGGTTCATCGCTGGTTCGCGAATCAGATCTGGCGTTTATGACCCGTGCCGGTACCGAGATCGGTGTCGCATCGACTAAAGCCTTTACCACCCAGCTGGTTACCTTGCTGATGTTCGTGACCGCGCTGGGCAAGGAAAAAGGTCTGATTGATGCAGCGAAAGAGAAGGAAATTGTTGATTCTCTGCATCAATTACCGACACAAGTGGAAAAAGCATTGGCATTCGACAAGCCGATTGAGCAGTTGGCTGAAGATTTTGCCGATAAGCAGCATGCTTTGTTCCTTGGCCGCGGTGAGTTTTACCCGATTGCGGTGGAAGCGTCCCTGAAGCTGAAAGAAATCTCTTACATTCACGCTGAAGCCTATGCCGCTGGCGAGCTGAAACACGGCCCGTTGGCACTGATTGATGCCGATATGCCGGTTATCGTAGTTGCCCCAACCAATGATTTGCTTGAGAAGCTGAAGTCAAATATTGAGGAAGTTCGTGCCCGTGGTGGTTTGCTTTACGTGTTTGCTGATAGCGAAGCGGGCTTTGAAGCTTGTGAAGGAATGAAGATCATCACAATGCCGCGCGTCGATGACATTATTGCTCCTATTTTCTATACCGTTCCGATGCAGCTGCTGTCTTACCATGTTGCATTAATCAAGGGTACCGATGTCGATCAGCCTCGTAACCTGGCGAAGGCTGTTACGGTTGAGTAGTTAAGCTCCAGAGATTCTCAATTATGAGAAAAGGCGCCGACTCCGGCGCCTTTTCTCGTTTTTGAGCAGTGGAGAAGCTACTCTCTAGACATGAATGACGAGTTTTATTGCGAAATAGGAAAAATGTTCAGAGTGGTAACGAACTGCGACTCAAAATAAGAATAATATTAATGGTTGTTTTTTTAATTTATTGATTTTTATTGTTTATTTTTCCATTTGTAGAGTTGGCTTATGTTATGCACCCCTAGGATTGAAAGCTAGGCAGTCTTCATTGAATTTTGTATTGGAGGTTAGACATGACAGATCCCAAAGAGAAAATTGCTGCGCGAATTAAGGAAGCGCGAGAGTGGAAAGGACTTACTCAGGTCCATATGGCGCAGCAGTTGCACGTCGCTCGCCAGACATATCTGGATTTGGAAACTGGCAAGACTGAGCCCAAAGTTAGGTTGTTGTCCGAGATTTCGGAAATCACTGAACGTCCTTTAACCTGGTTTGTTTATGGTGACGAAGGGATAGAAATCTTAGAAAGTGAGTACAAAGAGGAAATAGATCGTTTGTTACAGTATTTTAGCCGTCTTCCCCATTCGGCCAGGAATGTTATTCTTCAGCAAAGTATCAACTTAGCCGGCTTTATGGCGGAGTACACCAGAGCTCTTACTCAGAAAGACAAGTAAGCACCAGCTCAATACGCATTTGATTACTGTACCTAACGTGTGTATGCAATGTTCTACATTGGTGTTTTTAGTTGCCTGCTTTGCTCGACATTGACGGTGTAGGGTCACACTTTAACGAGGTCTGTAGTGAACTTATGCAATTCTGTTAGATAATTTCTCGCTCTTTGACGTTTTTTTCCTGCAATTACAACTTTTTGTCGTTGTCTGAGAGAAAGGTTGGCTGGGGTTATAATTAACAGATGGTGGCTAAATGCAAAGCTCAAAACCACACATTGCGGCGCGAGTTCGAGATGCCAGAGAGTGGAAAGAGATTTCGCAGGTTGCAATGGCTAAGCGCCTTGATATCGCAAGGCAAACCTACCTTGACCTGGAGTCAGGGAAAACCGAGCCGAGGGTGACAACCCTTATGAAGATTGCGGAGATCACCGGGCGACCATTGACCTGGTTTATAGACGAGGAGAAGATCCCGCACTCTGTCGAGCAACACGATCAGAGTCAGCACTTGGTTGAGCTGTTCTCCAAGGTACCGGAGCCTTTGAGGAGTAAACTTATCGCCCATCATATTGGCTTGGTAAGCTGTTATATCGAACATTTGTATTCAGTAAAATAATTACAATTAAAAGGTAAAAAAAAGCAGCCAAAAGGCTGCTATTTGAGTTGTTAGTACGTTGTCGGTAGTACTGTAATCGCACTGTGCTGTTACTGGGCCAGGAAGAATTTATAGGCGGGGTTATCCGTTTCATCCTTCCATTGATAACCCAGTTCACGCAAGTGGCTGGTGAATGACAGCAAGTCTTGCTCTTCCAGTTCAAACCCGCACAGCACACGGCCGTAGTCTGCCCCATGGTTGCGGTAGTTAAACAAACTGATATTCCAGTGCGTGCCGAGTGTGCTCAAAAAGTTCAGCAAGGCCCCGGGGTACTCGGGAAATTCAAAGCTATACAGCCTTTCTTTGAGAGGTTTTGATGGCCGGCCACCAATCATATAACGGACATGGACCTTGGCCATCTCATCGTCAGACAGATCAACCACCGGATAACCGCCCTTACGAAGGTCTTGGATAATTCCTTCCAGCTCTTCCTGCCCCTGCATGAGGCGTACACCGACAAAAACATTTGCCAGTGTGTCGTCGTTGTAGCGGTAGTTAAACTCCGTAACGGCCCGTCCGCCGATGATATGGCAGAAATCCAGAAATGCTCCCGGTCTCTCAGGGATAGTGACTGCCAGTAGCCCTTCCCGCTTTTCACCGAGTTCGCAGCGCTCCGAGACATAGCGCAATCCATGAAAGTTCAGGTTGGCACCCGAAAGGATAGCCGCTAGTTGTTGGTCCTGCAGCTGGTGATCTTCGGCATATTTTTTCAGCCCGGCCAGGGAAAGGGCCCCGGAGGGTTCGGCAATGGCACGTGTATCTTCAAAGATGTCTTTGACTGCAGAGCAGATTTCATCACTGCTGACAGTGATCACATCATCGATATATTGCTGGCATAGACGGAACGTTTCTTCTCCGATCCGCTTTACTGCTACCCCATCGGCGAACATACCCACCTGATCCAGCGTGACTGGCTCACCGGCATCAAGTGCCGCCTTGAGGCAGGCCGAGTCTTCCGCCTCGACACCGATGACCTTGATCTCCGGCAAGAGCTGTTTCAGTAGCACGGAGACGCCAGCCGCCAGGCCGCCCCCTCCGACAGGTACAAATACATAGTTGAGATGGCCATTTTGCTGGACCAGCTCAATTCCGATGGTACCCTGCCCGGCAATGACTGCCGGGTGATCGAACGGAGGAATAAAGGTATAGCCATGCTGATCCGCAAGCTTCTCGGCATGGACTTTGGCTTCGTCAAAGTTACCGCCGTGCAGTACCACGTTGCCGCCAAAGCTTTTTACCGCATCAACCTTGATATCCGGTGTGGTACGCGGCATCACAATAGTGGTACTGACCCCGAGGTGCTTGCCTGACAGAGCCAGACCCTGGGCATGATTGCCGGCCGATGCGGCAATGACGCCGGCCTGGCGCTGCGTGTTGGTCAGCTGGGCCATCATGGTATAGGCACCGCGCAGTTTGAACGAGTGGACCGGCTGGCGGTCTTCCCGTTTCAGCTGGACGCTGTTGCCAAGCCTTGCTGCAAGGCGGTTCATTGTCTGTAACGGAGTGACTTGCGCCACTTCGTAGACCGGTGCCCGGAGAATATTGCGAAGGTAGTCGGCTCCGCTTGGTAGCGCTACATCCTCGGCCTGTTTCACTTCGCTCATTGTATTATCCTTCCAGCTTGGTTTTATCACGGACAGCCCCTTTATCGGCACTGGTGGCAAGCAGTGCATAGGCACGTAATGCGTAAGACACCTCACGGTGGCGATCGGTTGGCAGCCAGCCTTGCTGGTTATTCACATTACGGCGCTGTGCCAGCTCCTGCTCGTCAACATCGAGCTCAATGCTGCGGTTTGGAATGTCGATATCGATGATATCGCCATCTTTAATCAAACCTATGGTCCCGCCACTGGCCGCTTCAGGGGAAACGTGGCCGATAGACAGGCCACTGGTACCGCCAGAAAAGCGACCGTCGGTGATCAGTGCACATTCTTTGCCCAGTCCCATCGACTTAAGGTAAGTCGTCGGATACAGCATCTCCTGCATACCCGGACCGCCTTTAGGGCCTTCATAGCGAATAACCACCACATCGCCTGCTTTCACTTTTCCATTAAGGATCCCTTCAACCGCAGTATCCTGGCTTTCGAACACCACTGCCGGGCCACGGAAGGTTAAACAGCTCTCGTCAACACCGGCGGTTTTAACGATGCATCCATCCAGAGCCATGTTACCGGAGAGTACCGCCAGGCCGCCGTCTTGGCTGAAGGCGTGTTCTTTGCTGCGGATACAGCCATTTTCACGGTCGTCATCGACGCTGTCCCAGCGACAATCTTGCGAGAAAGCCTTGGTGGTACGGATACCGGCAGGGCCTGCACGGTAGAAATCTTTGATTTCTTGTGAATCTGTTACGGCAATATCAAACTGCGGCAAAGATTCAGCAAATGTTTGCCCCAAGACATTATGACAATCGCTATGGAACAGGCCTGCACGATCGAGCTCGCCCAAAATGCCGTAGACGCCACCTGCGCGGTGTACATCTTCCATATGGTATTGCTGGGTAGACGGTGCGACCTTGCACAGGTGCGGAACGCGGCGAGACATGCGATCGATGTCTTCCATGGTGAAATCAATTTCGCCCTCTTGCGCTGATGCAAGCAGGTGCAAAACGGTATTGGTTGAACCGCCCATCGCAATATCAAGGGCCATCGCATTTTCGAAGGCTTTTTTGCTGGCGATATTACGCGGCAGTGCGGTTTCGTCATCGTTCTGGTAGTAGCGCTTGGTCAGATCGACGATACGCTTGCCGGCATTGACGAACAGTTGCTCACGGTCGGCGTGAGTGGCCAGCATCGAACCATTGCCCGGCTGGCTCAAACCGAGGGCTTCGGTTAGGCAGTTCATCGAGTTGGCGGTGAACATACCGGAACATGAGCCACAGGTCGGGCAAGCCGATCGTTCGATTTGCTCGCTTTGCTCGTCGGAGACTGTCGGATCCGCACCCTGGATCATTGCATCTACCAGATCAAGCTTGAGGATCTGATCCGACAGCTTGGTTTTGCCGGCTTCCATCGGGCCGCCCGATACAAAGATCACCGGAATGTTGATCCGCAGGGCGGCCATTAGCATGCCCGGGGTGATTTTGTCACAGTTGGAAATACATACCATGGCATCCGCGCAGTGGGCATTGACCATGTATTCGACTGAATCGGCAATCAGCTCGCGTGACGGCAGGGAATACAGCATTCCGCCGTGGCCCATCGCGATACCGTCATCAACGGCGATAGTATTAAATTCTTTGGCGATACCCCCGGCCTTTTCAATCTCGCCGGCGACCAGCTGCCCCATATCTTTTAAGTGAACATGGCCGGGAACAAATTGGGTAAATGAGTTCACCACTGCGATGATTGGTTTACCGAAATCTTCATCTTTGACACCGGTAGCGCGCCATAATGCGCGGGCTCCGGCCATATTGCGGCCGTGGGTCGTGGTGGCTGAACGGTATTTAGGCATAACTACAAATTCCTTTTTCTAGCTGCCCAGAGGAAGGGCTGGGCAGCTATATGATTTAACTTACTGATCTGCTGATTCTGGGTAAACCGGATCCAACCAGCCCCACTTGTCTTCAGTGGTGCCGTTGAACAGGCCAAAGTAAGCGGCTTGAATATCTTTGGTGATAGGGCCACGCTTGCCTTCACCCACAGTGATTTGGTCGACGCTGCGTACGGGAACAATTTCTGCTGCTGTACCGGTCATGAATATTTCATCAGCGAGGTACAATGCTTCACGGGCAATATTCTCTTCTCTTACTTCATAGCCCATTTCTTTTGCCAGCACCATGATCGAGTCACGGGTGATACCCGGCAGGATTGCGCTGGTTGCTGGTGGGGTGCGTAATATGCCACCTTGAACGACAAAAATATTCTCGCCGGCACCTTCGGACAGGTAGCCATCGACACTGAGTGCGATGCCCTCGGCGTAACCGTGGCGACGCGCTTCGCTGCCGACTAATAATGATGACAGGTAGTTGCCTCCTGCCTTTGCCGCCGTTGGTATGGTGTTGGGGGCCGCGCGGTTCCAGCTGGAAATCATCGCATCGACCCCGTTCTCAAGTGCCTCTTCACCGAGGTACGAGCCCCAAGGGAAAGCCGCGACAATAAGATCCATCTTGGTATCAACGGGTGGACAGACTCCCAAACCGACATTGCCGACATAACCGAGTGGGCGAACGTAAGCCGACTCGAGCTTATTAACACGGATGGTTTCGCGACAGATTTCCATCAGCTCTTCAGAGCTGTACGGGATCGGGAAACGGTAAATCTTGGCGGAGTTTTTCAGGCGATCCATGTGTTCTTTATGGCGGAACACGATCGGGCCTTTAGGGGTGTTGTAGCAACGAATACCTTCAAAAACCGAGGTACCATAGTGCATTGCGTGAGTCAGTACGTGGACATTAGCCTCGCCCCAAGGAACCATGTCGCCATTAAACCAAATGTAATCTGCTGTATTTGCCATTTTGCACTCCTTCCTTATGCACTAATCTTGGTTTTCTAAGATAGTTGTTGTAACCGTACGAATATCCCAAAGTTTTTCAATTTGATTGATCAGGGTGCTGATTGGTCGATCGCTGTCGACAATGATTTCAACGCTGGCAATCTTGCTTTCATGGTTCTGAGTCGCCGTGACTTGTTTAATGATAAAGCCCCGGTGACGAATGACGCGTAGGACGCGCTCTAATAATACTGGCTTATCATCCGCTTTGATGTCGAGTAAATATCTATCCATTACGTATTCTCCAGCATATCTTGGTTGGCGGCACCGGGCGGAACTAAAGGCCATACATTTTCTTCTTCAGAGATCAGAACATGGAGTAGGTAAGCCGTTTTACTCTCTAGCATTTCTTTTAAAGCGGGCTCCACCTCTGCCTTGGTGGTTATGGTTTTCCCCGGAATGCCAAAAGCACTGGCCAAGGTGACAAAATCAGGATTGTCATCCAGGATGGTTTCACTATGGCGGCCATCAAAGAACAGCGACTGCCACTGTCTTACCATACCCAGGCGCTGGTTATTGATCAGTACCATTTTTACCGGGATTTGTTTGCGTTTTAGGGTACCAAGCTCCTGGACGTTCATCATGAAAGAGCCATCGCCCGAGATCAGAATTGATTCGTCATCAGGCCGTGCGACCTTGGCACCCATCGCCGCAGGCAGACCAAAGCCCATCGTCCCCAAACCGGCCGAGGTAATATAGTTTTGCGGCTCGCGAGGCTGGATATGCTGTGCTGCCCACATTTGGTGCTGGCCGACATCGGTTGAGGTTATTGCACTGTCGGGCATCATGTCTGAAAGTTGTTTTAGCAGCAGTGGCGCGTAGATGAGATCGCCCGGGTGGTTGTAGCGCCATTTGAAATCAGACCGCAGGCTTTCACTGCGCTGGACCCAGGGAGAGATGTCCTGAGATAGCTCTAACTGCGGCAGGATCACATTAATATCACCGCGCAGCGGTGCGTGAGCATGGCGCAGTTTACCGAATTCGGCGGCATCGATATCCAGATGAATCACTTTGGCGTGCGGGGCAAAGGTATCAAGTTTACCTGTCACCCTATCATCAAAGCGGGCACCGACAACGATCAGCAAATCCGATTCCTGCACCACCAGGTTGGCGGCTTTGGTACCGTGCATGCCGAGCATCCCCAGGTAATGCGGGTCATGGCGTTCTATCGTGCCGAGCCCCTTTAGGGTGCTCACCGAAGGCATCGGGTTTATTTGCAAAAAGGTACGAACGGTCTGGGTTGCCTTGGCCAGCTGAACGCCCCCGCCAACATAGAGAACCGGGCGCTGGCTTTCAGACAAAATGCGCTGGGCAACTACGACTGAATCAGCCGCTGCCACCGGTATGGCCGGTGGTTCAATGAACGGCAGCGTATCGACCGGAGACTGGGCGAGCTGGACATCTTTGGCAATATCTACAATAACCGGACCGGGGCGGCCGCTCTTGGCGACTTCGAATGCCTCTGCCAGCGTCGGGGCAAGATCATGGATATCAGTGACGAGGTAGCTGTGCTTGGTACAGGACAATGACATGCCAATGACATCCATTTCCTGGAAAGCATCAGTACCGATGTGCGAGCTGGCAACCTGTCCGGTGATAGCCACCAGCGGGACCGAGTCAAGAAACGCATCAGCGAGGCCTGTGACAAGGTTGGTCGCCCCCGGACCGGAGGTCGCCATGCAGACGGCAACATCCTGGGTGGCTCTGGCCATACCGATCGCCGCCATTGCGGCCCCCTGTTCGTGACGGCAAAGAATATGCTCGACACCGCCATCATAGAGTGCGTCATAGATTGGCATGATAGCGCCGCCCGGATAACCAAACACGGTGGATATCCCCTGTTGCTGCAGCGCTTTAACTACTAACTCTGCTCCTGTCATCGCTGGTTCCCTTTTCCTTGCTTGCATGTTGCTGAAATCTGTTGTGGTGGTTTTTCCAGCATGATTACGTCCAGTGTTTAAAAAAAAGCCCCCGGACCTGTTCGGTGCGGGGGCTTTCTGCGTTTGTTGTGTTTGTTGCTACTTTACGCCTGCCAGCCCCTCTCGCGGTGAAATAATCACCACGATGACGTTAATAATGAGTGCGATAGCTTTGGCGTTAAATGGCATCTACTGTCTGTCCAGTTTTATTGTTT
>Ga0209379_10000943_pt1 | contig 20637 bp, 17 predicted proteins | sample tdDd001_FD_187124 | JGI IMG/M metagenome (GOLD analysis project Ga0209379, IMG submission 187124) | Marine sediment microbial communities from the Atlantic coast under amendment with organic carbon and nitrate - tdDd00.1 (SPAdes)... | ecosystem: Environmental > Aquatic > Marine > Coastal >...
CAAATACGATAGACCAAGTATCTAAAGTGCCATTCTTAGGAGATATTCCTGCGTTGGGTCACTTATTCCGTAACACTTCTAAACTGACTCAAAAAACGGAACTGGTGATCTTACTGAAGCCAACCGTGGTCGGTGTGAATACTTGGCAAAAAGAGCTAGAGCGTTCACGTGATTTATTGCAAGAGTGGTTTCCTGACGAGCAATAAATAGATGTATTTGGAACATTTTGGCTTTGAACAACCGCCATTTGGACTGACGCCCTCAACAGAGTTATTTCTCGGTTTAGGTCCTCATTATGAGGCGATCAGTACCGTTCACTCTGCCCTTGAATTCGGCGAAGGCTTGGTCAAGGTGATAGGTGAAGTGGGAACGGGTAAAACCATGGTCTGCCGCATGATGGTGAAATACTTTCCAGAGCATGTACAGCTGGTTTACTTACCTAACCCAGCAATGAATGGTGATGAATTAAGAGTTGCAGTTGCCGCAGAGTTAGGTATTGAAGAGCATCCTGCAAACACTTTGGTTGAGTTGATACAGAAGCGGTTAATTGAGTTAGCGAGAGAAGGGAAACAGGTCGTTGTATTTGTTGACGAAGCGCAAGCGTTACCTGATGACGCTCTCGAGGTCTTAAGATTGTTTGGTAATTTGGAAACAGAAGATCGAAAGCTACTGCATATTGTATTAATTGGGCAACCTGAGTTGGAACAGCGCTTACAGCAGCACCATTTACGTCAGCTTCGCCAGCGAATTACTTTTAGCGCTTATTTGCGGCCGCTAAAACTGGAAGAGGTGGTGGCTTATATTGATAATCGGCTGGAAAAATCGGGTAGCAATGAAGCCTTATTTTCATTCACTCAGAAAAAAGCGATTTGGCATGCAAGTCAAGGCATCCCTCGTTTGATTAACCAGATTGGTCACAAAGCGTTAGTGTCTGCGTGCAGTTTCGATGAAGTGAAGATAAGAAATTCGCACCTATATGATGCTATTCATGACACTTATGATAGTTGTAAGCCTAGGTTTAAATGCCCAACATTTTGGGGATGGAGTAAGAAATGAGTGCAATTAACCAAGCCTTATCCGAATTAGCACGGAAGAAAGGGGGCAAGATTGCGGCGATTGAACCCGTTAAGGTTAAGCCTGTAAAACAAAAACTAATCCTTCCTTGGGTAGTAGGCAGTTTTGGCTTAAGTTTGGCCGTTGGCGGCTGGGCCATTTCTTACCAAGCTCCAACGTCTGAAGTAGCACCTGAAGCCATCATCCCAGTAGCAAATGATAGAGTGACCAGTGCAATATCAATTGCATCTCCCACGGCTAAAATGTCGAGTCAAAGTGGTGCGATATATCGCTCAGAACAAAATGCACCTGCAGTTCAAGAAGCAATACCTGATGAAAAAGTAATACAGGTTTCTTCTTCCGTTATCGCAGAGCCTGTTGCTCAACCTGTTCAACTCATTGCAAAAGTAGCGACTAAAGAGAGTGCGAACCAAGCAGATATGGTGGTTGAGCAAGTAGAATTAACGGCAGGGCAGTTGTCAGACAAAGCGCAACAACAAGCGAAAAAAGCACTGGATAATAATAACCTCAAAGAAGCGCTGGACTATTATCATGAAGCGCTTAAGTACACTCCACAGAATGAAAAAGTACGTCAAACACTCGCAGCACTTTACTATGGTAAAGATGAAGTGCGCCGAGCAGTGGATCTATTGCAAAAAGGGATAAGCTTAGATAAAGAGAGTGTCGTATTGCGTTTATCTCTTGCTAAATTATTAATGAAAAAGAAGCAGGATGCGGCGGCGTTGAGTGCGCTTGCTGCAATACCAGAAAACGCAACGGTAGAGTATTTATCCTTGCGAGGGATATTGGCCCAAAAGGCAAATCAAGAAGTAATGGCCTTAAGCAGCTATCAACAGTTAGTGCAATTGGATCCTGATAGTGGTCGCTGGTGGCTGGGGCTTGCGATTCAACAAGAACGCGCTCTTGATTTTGACCAAGCGAAGAATTCTTACGAAAGTGCATTGAGAGGCTTTGGTTTATCAGGTCAGTCACAGCAGTTTATTCGTGATCGTTTGGCATTGATTGATCAGCTAGGAGAGCAAAACGGTGCAAATTAAGCTAAGGAAGCGTCTTGGTGATCTACTGGTTGAAGAAGGTATTGTCACCGATCTACAAGTTGAACAAGCTCTCGCGGCGCAAAAGACGACGGGTCGAAAGCTCGGAGCCGCATTAATAGAATTGGGTTTCTTAACGGAGCACCAAATGCTGAGCTTTTTATCTCAGCAATTAGACATTCCTTTGATCGATTTGAGCCGAGCTAATGTTGACGTAGATGCAGTGCAGCTATTGCCTGAAGTACATGCGCGACGCTTGAGAGCTTTGGTAATCGGGCGCCAGCAAGATACGCTGCGAATTGCGATGAGCGATCCAGCCGACCTATTTGCTCAAGAAGCTTTACTTGGACAATTGCCTCAGTATGGCATTGAGTTTGTGATTGCTCCTGAGAAGCAACTCGTTGATGGGTTTGATCGATACTATCGTCGGACGAAAGAAATTGCTTCGTTTGCTGAGCAGCTTCAAGCAGAGCACCAAGTCACTGAAGCATTTGACTTTAGTATCGAAGGTGAAGATAGCGATGAAGTAACGGTTGTAAAACTGATTAACTCATTATTTGAAGATGCGATTCAAGTGGGGGCTTCTGATATTCATATCGAACCCGATGCGAATGTATTGCGTTTAAGACAGCGTATTGATGGGGTTTTACATGAAACTTTGCTCAATGAAGTGAACATTGCCCCTGCTTTAGTATTACGCCTTAAGTTAATGGCCAACCTAGATATCTCTGAAAAACGTTTGCCACAAGATGGACGTTTTAATATCAAGACGAAAGGTCAGTCGGTTGATATTCGTATGTCAACTATGCCGGTTCAGTACGGCGAATCTGTAGTGATGCGTCTTCTTAATCAATCATCAGGAGTACGTAAGCTTGATGAATCAGGAATTCCAGCTCACCTGCTAGAGCGTCTTCGTCGTCAGCTCAAACGACCTCATGGCATGATTTTGGTCACAGGTCCGACTGGTTCAGGTAAAACAACGACCTTGTATGGTGCACTGAGTGAGCTCAATGTACCGGGTAAAAAAATTATTACCGCAGAGGATCCTGTTGAATATCGCTTGCCTCGAGTCAATCAGGTTCAAGTTAACCCTAAGATCAACCTCGATTTCTCGACTGTGCTACGTACTTTTTTACGCCAAGACCCAGATATTATTTTGATTGGTGAGATGCGTGATCAAGAAACGGTAGAGATTGGTTTGCGTGCCGCGCTTACTGGTCACTTAGTGTTGAGTACACTCCATACTAATGATGCGGTTGACAGTGCCTTGCGGATGATGGATATGGGAGCGCCTGGTTATTTAGTGGCAAGTGCGGTTCGAGCTGTGATTGCCCAGCGGTTAGTTCGCAAAGTTTGCCCGGATTGCAAAACAGAAGACACAATCGAACAGGCTCGTCATCAATGGCTAGCGCAGCGCTTCCCTAACCAAGTTGAGACAAAATTTGTCCGAGGAAGAGGTTGCCAGAACTGTAACTTAACAGGTTATCGTGGTCGTATCGGTGTGTTTGAAATGCTCGAGTTAGAAAACGACATGATGGATATGTTGAGAGCGAATGATGCTGTCGGCTTTTCTCGTGTTGCTCGTGAATCTGAGACCTATAAACCGCTACTTGCTTCGGCAATGGAGCTTGCTATAGAGGGGATTGTCAGCCTAGATGAAGTGATGGGATTAGGTGAAGGGGGCTCTTCTGGTGATGAAAGAGCTATCTACATTTAGGTCTTAGAATGACGATTTTTCATTATCAAGGTCGCAATTTAGATGGGAGTGCTGTTTCTGGTGAAATAGAAGCTGCAAACCAGGATGCGGCGGCAGAACAGTTAATGAATAAAGGGGTAATCCCTATTCAGCTAAAACAGGGCAAAGCGAAAGTCGGTTTAGATTTTGACCTGAAGTTACTGTTTACCCCAAATGTGCCTCTAGAGGCTTTGGTGATGTTTTGTCGCCAGTTGTTTAGTTTGACCAAAGCTGGTGTCCCGTTGTTGCGAGCAATGAAAGGGTTGAACTCGAATTGTGCCAATAAGCAGTTACAAACCGCTCTTGAAGAAGTTACCCAGGAGTTAACTAATGGTCGTAGTTTAGCGGGCGCGATGCAGATGCATCCAAGAGTGTTTAGCCCGTTGTTTGTTTCGATGATCAATGTGGGTGAGAACACGGGTCGTTTGGATCAAGCTCTAATGCAGTTGGCGAACTACTATGAACAAGAAGTTGAAACGCGTAAGCGTATAAAAACCGCAATGCGTTACCCGACTTTTGTGATTAGTTTTATCGTTGTGGCGTTATTTATCCTCAATGTAAAAGTTATCCCTCAATTTTCGAGTATGTTTAGCCGCTTTGGTGTTGACTTACCCCTACCAACTCGAATTTTGATCACTATGTCGGAGTTCTTTGTTAATTATTGGCTCGGTATGATCGCTGTGATTGTGGGTTCATTGTTTGCTTTTAACACCTGGGTGAAGACTGCTGTGGGGCGGGAAAAATGGGACCGATTCCGCTTGAAGATGCCTATTGTTGGTCCGCTCGTGAATCGAGCTCAATTGTCTCGATTTTCTCGGACGTTTGCACTTATGCTCAAAGCGGGTGTGCCTCTAAACCAATCGTTAGCATTAGCCGCAGAGGCATTGGGCAATAAGTTTTTGGAGAATCGCCTGATAGAGATGAAGTCATCGATAGAGGCGGGGGGAACCATCTCTTCGACGGCAATAAATAGCGGTATTTTTACCCCTTTGGTGATTCAGATGATTTCGGTCGGGGAAGAAACAGGTCGAATAGATGAACTATTGTTAGAGGTAGCAGACTTTTACGATCGGGAAGTGGACTATGATCTAAAAACACTGACCGCCAGAATTGAACCGATACTTTTGGTTGTTGTTGCCGGAATGGTGTTGATACTAGCTCTTGGTATCTTCTTGCCCATGTGGGGTATGTTGGATGCGATCAAAGGCTAATATAGCGACACAAATCCGAATTTCTCGCTTTACAGTTTGGTTGGTGGTTATTGTCATCCTCATTTTTAGTTTTGGTAGTGCATGGAAAAAAGTAGAAAGTGAAGCGGACGACAGCGCTTTTTTAGTCGCGAGTAAACGGATTATTGAACGCGCAAGTTTTTATAAGCAACAATGGTTATTGGATAAGCAGCCTTCAACACTCAATATAGATGCGCGTTTATTAAGATTATCTAAAAATGGCTGGCTGCTTCCTTTGGATCAAGACAATCAAGTGAATTGTCAGTTTTGGTTATCGGTGCTTTACCCTGAATATCGAATTTTAGACCGAAAACCAATAAAAAATACCAATCTCTCAGAGGGGTATTATTACCACTGTGATTATAATTATGGAGATAGCCGTCATCTAGTTATCGAACTGAACAATAAGCAGTTTTCTGCTAAAATTGTTTTTGTGGCGGAGTAGTTTTTTTGACATTTTAATAATAGCTATATTGTTGAATGGTCGTATAATACGCTGTACTAATAAGTGGGTTAATTGTATATGGTAAGTAAACAGTCAGGCTTTTCGTTAGTCGAATTAGTGGTCGTTATTGTCGTTGTTGGCCTATTGGCGGTTGCAGCGTTACCACGATTTTTAGACGTGACTGATGAAGCAAAAAAAGCCAGCATTGAAGGTGTCGCAGGTGGCTATGCAACCGGTGTTTTGTCGGCTCGAGCACAGTGGGAAGCCGAAGCGCGTCCTTCAACAACTATTAATACCGAAAAGTACAACACAGTTGATTACGACGGTGTGGACTTCTGGCTAACGCGCTCAAAAGACAGTAATGATAGTGATACTGGGTTCAGAGATGGTTACCCTTATGCACTTAATGAAGATAACAGCAGTTACCCAACTAGCCTGACTGATCAGGCGTGTATTGATTTAATGAATAATTTGCTTCAAAACCCGCCGAATGTAGACACAGTGGCGAATGCAGCAACCAATTCAAATATAAAATATTCAGCGCAAGCGGATAACGCAGCCTCAACTTGTACTTACATTCAGCAAGAAGGTGGTAGCGAACATCAGTTTGTGTATGAAATTGAAACTGGTCGTGTGACCGTAACGCTGCAGTAATCCTGCGACAACAACATAGAGAGATAAAAACTATGAAAAGACAAGGCGGTTTCACCCTAATCGAACTAGTGGTGGTAATTGTTATTCTGGGTATTCTTGCCGTGACTGCTGCGCCAAGATTCTTAAATCTTCAAGATGATGCGCGTAACGCATCCCTGCAAGGTCTAAAAGGTGCGATTGATGGCGCTGCCGGTATCGTTTATGGCAAAGCTGCAATTGATGGTGTCGAAGCTAGTGGCGCATCTAACGTCGATGGTATTACTACTGCGTTTGGTTATCCTACTGCAAACGCTGCTGGTATTGGTGAGGCAGTTGTTGGTTTGACGACTGATTGGGCTGTTACAACTAGTACCGCAACAAGCGTTACCTATGGTTTCGAGGCTACTGCTACCACATGTACAGTGACTTATACTCAGGCTACAGGTACAGCAGTATCAGAAGCAGCATCTTCTGTTGTTAATACTGGTGCAGGCTGTCAATAATTTCTCGAGAAGGCCAGCCTCGCGCTGGCCTTTTATTTTCGTTATTTCGCTTTCCTTATAAATCCTTCTCAAAAATGCGATAAAGCACCAACGTGATGCTGATTCTCATTTATAATCAAACCAGTAAATATAAACACTTAGGTGGCGTATGGATGCCAAACTGGTTCGAGGTTTTACTCTCGTTGAGCTTATTGTCGTTATCTTGCTGTTAGCGATCATTTCTGCTTATGCAGCTAGCCGTTTTACTGGCCGTGATAGTATTGCTGCTCAGGTTCTGCAGCAACAAGTCATCTCTGTTGTGCGCCAAGTTCAGCTTAATAGAATGCATTCCAATGTAGATTTGAGTGCCGCTAGTGCGACCAATAACTTTACGCTCTCTGTATCTAGTAACTGCGTGGGTTCACAAGCTGCTTGTATTTCCCGTTCAGAGTCACGTAGTGACTGGGTAAATTCTGACAATGTTTCTTTCTCTTCTCCTTCTTCCCCTATTCAGTTTGACCTTTTAGGTAACCCTCTTGGAAGTGCAGCTTCTGGTACTGTTATTACGGTGAGTTCTACAAATCAAGATTGCTTGGTGAACATCAATAGTCAAGGTTATGTATTTCCGGGAGGGTGTTCATGAGAAAAAGTTTGGGCTTTACCTTAATTGAAAGCGTGATTGTTATCGTTGTAATGGGATTGGCGATGATCACCATTACTCAATTTCTTGTACCACAGATAGAGCGTTCTGCTAATCCTCACTATCAAACGCGGGCTGCCGCACTGGCTCAAAGTGTTATGTCGACGATGCTTGCTCGTGGTTTTGATGAGTACGGTGATTTTACTGGAGGTGATATACGTTGTGGTGAGGGAATTGCAGTTGGCACCGCGCAACAGTTTTGTTCTGAAGCGGTTGATACAAACCCATTGGTCAATGAACTTGGAGACGACGGTGAAGCTATTCCAGATTACAACGATGTAGATGATTATATCGGCTGTTGGGAGCCTGACGGTGCAAATGGATGTAAAGATCTTAATTTACTTGTTGGGGATGGCAGCGGGAATACCACATATCGTAACTTTCGATTAGATATTGATGTAACTTACCAAGAGGTCGATCTAATAAAGCATGTTGTATTAACGGTGTCTGCCATCAATCAAATACCAATTGAGCTGCAAGCTTATAAAGGGAATTATTGATGAAACTTAGAGGATTTACACTGATTGAAATGGTAATGACTCTGATTGTCGGCAGTATTTTGGTGCTGGGAATCGCAGGCTTTGTCGATTTAGGTGCTAGGGGTTATAGCGATACGATTGAACGCCAACGCATGCAAACTCAAGCTAAGTTTGTGTTGGAGAAAATGAGTCGAGAGATTCGCCATGCTGTCCCCAATATGTTTAGCAACGATTTAGTGACAGGGGCGAGTGACTGTATTTCATTTTATCCTATTGTGACGTCGGGGTTTTACGCCGTCTCCGGCGCTGATTTACAATTTGTTGTAGGCAGCAATGGGGTTACGACGAATGATATCGATTCATTTTCTTTGGTTATCAACCCAACAGAGGCATCTCCAAGTAACAATGTATTTCCGCTTAGCTCGGTCTCTAGCGCGAATAATGTGTTTGTTTTGGCTGGTCAAGCCGCGAATCTGAACGGAAACTCTGTATCAAATCGTCACTACATCTATAACCCTGATGGAGAGGTGAGTTATTGTTTAGTCAATCAACAAGTTCATCGTTTGGTGAATCGAGTTAACTTAGCTCCGGTATCAGATAGTGGGGTAACCGGTAGTCTGAATTATACCCCTGCAACCGTGCAAAATAATGGCGTTGTACATATTAATCTAAACTTTACCAATGATGATGGCGATGAATCGACGAATTTCCGCCAAGATGTGCAGGTACTCAATGTCCCATAAAAAAACGCAAGTAGGCAGCTTATACATTGTGGTGATCTTTGTACTGGTCATCATGGGGTTTCTTGCCTCAAGCCTTGGTCGTATTGAGTGGTCTAACAGTGACTCTCATGCCAAAGATGTCATTGGATTACAGGCCTCTTTTCTTGCTCATTCGGCAAATGAGTTAGTGTTGCGAGATATCTACCCACCTAGAGCTGCACTGACGGATGTATTTGATGTGGCAGGATCTTGTAGCGCGGTAAATGGTACCACTCGCGATATACCTTCGGCTGTAAACTGTGAAGAGGTTGAAGTGAATTGCGAACCTCGTGGTGGCGTTTTGGCGGATGGGCGACAGATGTATGTTTTAAATTCCGTAGCGGTATGTGGGACTGGAATAAATGAGATGCGTCGTAGTCAAGAAGTGTGGTTGAGAGAGTAAGTATGCGCAAAATAATGTGGTATTTAGTGGGGCTTTTAGGGCTACTCAGTTCATCATTGGCGATAGCGGGAAGCTGTTCTGTCAATGGCAACAAAGACTTCACTATTTCATTTCGAGTCACAGCGTTACCAGTCTATCAGCAATTTTACTTGCAGCAGGGAAGTCACGGGCAAGTTCTTTGGTATACCCAAACGAAGCGAACGGGTGGAAGTTACATCTTTAATGAACCTAACCTAGTAACGGGTACTCGATATGACATCCGAATAACCAATGATGCAAGTACAGATACACTACATTATTACCGAAAGAAAGCGACTGATACGGCTTGGGAGTTAATTGAAGTTCAGACGCATACTTTAAGTAATGGTAATTTGCGACCATCAACTTCCACTGGCTTTAGCAATGTTAATTGTGGCAGTAATGTTATCAATCCTCCTCCAATAGCATCTAACAATGCCAAGTATGAGTTTGGTGTGAAGCAATGTAGTTCAATGCCGTGTACTATCGACTTTGACCAAAGTTATAGTTACACGCCGTTGGTGTTTGTCATGCCAACCATTAAAACAAATAGTCCTGATAAAGATGCTCCAGCTCGGCTCTATATTACTTCGACTCTCTCTCCCTCTTCGACAAGTGTGACGATTAATCAACATAGTCGACCTGAGCTAAGTAGTAATTTTTCAACGAAACAGATGACCTCCATCAGCTATTTGATTATGGAGCCAGGTGTTGCATCGGTTGGTGGGCATGAGGTGGTCGCGGGTTATCTCAATAGTGCCAAATACTATGCTAAGAGTGGAGGAAATACAGGCAGTGACCAAGCCTATTTTTCTCAGTTTGGCGGTACCACTTATGGCTCGAACCCTGTCGTCCTCCACCAAATTCAAACCAATAATAATGGTGGTCGCTGGATGACTTCTGGTCGACTTTGGGAGTCGAATGGGACGCGCCGTAGTGAAAGGATTAAATTATTTTTAGAACTGTCGGCTTCTCGAAATTTTAGTTACACCTACGAGCAAGAGAAGATTGCCTTTATTGCTACTCGCCCATCGTCTCGATTGGAATTGGATGATTACTTTGTTCAATTCATCAACAATGTTAAATCTGTCAGTCAGACTGGAACCGACCCGATGGCTGATGGTTGTGATGATAGGTTTTTTTCCACCAGTTTATCGCGCATTGATGGCGTGATTATGAGAAAACAAGAGCGTGCAGGTGGACATGGTGGGTGGTTGAGACGCTGTGATATAAAAACGAACCGAGTCAGCGCTGTTGTTGATGAAGATTTTCGCGATAGAACGCACATTGAAGAGCGGATTGGCTTTATGGCGTTTGAGGCTAAGCCTAAGGTCGGCAGCTGTGAGTATTTCCCAACGGCATTGCAAACTAATAGCTACTTCAATGGGTTGCCATTTGCTAGTGATGTGTCATTGAGTGGTTCACGCAACAAGCTTTATCTTGAGAGTCGGGCCCCTGTTTCATTTAATATTATGACGGCAATCTCGACCAGTGGATGTGTTTATGGTGGTGGAAGTACTCCGGAGTCATGCCTGTTCAATGGCACGATTACTTATCCTAATTTTCCACCAGCACTACCTACGTTCCAAGATGGCACTGCAGTGGTGAATTGTACTAATGGGTGTAACCAGACGATAACTCCAGGCTCCTATCATTCGATTACGGTTGGCAGTGGCAGCAGTGCCGTAACTTTACAGCCAGGAGTTTACTGGGTTGATACTTTAGTTATGGATGCGGATGATGCTCAGCTAAAAGTTAACGGGCAGGTCATTCTCCATTACCGAGATCTTTCGATTGATGGTCATAGAGTTAAGTTCAACTCTGGAGGCGATTTCAAAGAGCTCTTTCTAATTGGCCATGGTTCTCGAGCTAATATATCGATTCTAAAAAATGACGTAGAGATCGTGGGTAACTTATACATTGATGACAGTACTCAAGCGTCGCAGCACTTAACGGTTATAGGTGCTCGTATGCGTTTTGAAGGTGCGATGAGTTTGCAGCGCTTGCTGAGTACTGGTAACGACAATGAATTTGTAGCTAGAGTGCCAGATTCGTGTTCTCCACCTACCGATGACTATCAACTTACGGTTTCGCCAACCACTGATATTGGCTTAATGTGTGGAACGGATTTACCGACCTTCACGATCAATACAACCAATTTATCGTCACCGATCTCCACTGGAGTAACAGTTGAGATGTATCGTAATTCAGTTGGAGACGCATCTTATCTACAAGCATCTGTCGCTGGAGGCATTGGATCAGGTTCTGGAAATAGCTTTACTACAGATGCGAATGGGCAGTTGAAATTGGCGATATCATCGACCAATCCAAGTGCGACTATCTTGGATACGCCATACAACTTACGAGTCGAAATGACAGCCGATAGCGCGCAAACAGCGGTGCGAACTTATAAGTTCTTACCTTTTAAATTTTCGGTTGCGGATGCCGTCTCAATTGCTGGTAAAGAAACGAGTATTACTGCGAAAGTTCTCGCTTGTGATGTGAACAATTCACCGATCATTGCACAGAGCTATACAGGGACTCCGGCAGTCAGCCACCAAGTGATAACTCCAACGGTGGCTGAAGGTGGCATTGATGGCACGTTAGCATATAGCCCACAATTTTCATCTTCTGAACAAGGGCAGACTATCGATGATTTAGTGATTGATGAGTCTGGTCAATTTAGTGTGACGCTAACGGATAACCGATTCGACTGTACTGGACTGAGCGGCTGTCCTATCGATGGCAATGCACAGTTAACGGGCAGTTTTACCCTTGAAGTGAGACCTTGGAAAATTGCGCTATGTGATATTCATGAAGCTGGCAATAGTTCTAACTTGAACCCTGCAACAACGACAGAGAGCCAAGGTTTTATGCGATCAGGAGGTAATTTTAATGTCACTTATCGGCCAATTGTTTACAGTAACTCGCCGAGCGATGAATGTGCGTTAGCGATTACTGATAACTATGCAAAAGATGGTGGCCCTCTTAATGTGCAGTATGCATTAAGCTATCCCACTGGTGGTGATGTAGGAATGGTTACACCCGTTTCAGTCTCGGCATTTGATGGCACCAGCTCAACTAAAGAAGTAACGCATACGTGGGATGAGGTCGGCTCGCTGAATTTCACGACTAGTGCGATTTATCTTGGAATGAACTTAGATGAAGATGCTCAAGTCATAGGACGCTTTTATCCTGCTCATTTTGAAATGAAGACACTAGCTGAACAGTGGCAATATGCGACAGGACATAATGGATTCGCTTATATGAGCCAACCAATTAGCCATGAATTTACGGTTGAAGCGCAAAATAGCGATGACGTTCCAACAAGTAACTATGGTTTGTTTTCTGATGGGCTGATTGCTGATCTAAAATACTTAGCTAAGCAAACTTCTGGTACGTCGCTATTTAACCGAGTTATAGCGACCTCTAACTGGAATAGTGGCGAGTGGGGAACTAAGAACGATTGGAACCTTGCTAAAAATGGCTCAGTTAATACTGCCCAATTAGAACTTTCCTTCAATGATTTTAGATTTGAAAAGCAGACCGTTACTCATTCTTCTGGACGTTATACAACTGAGCCTGATGGACCGTTTGACTCGTCCAATGCAGAGTTTGGTCTAGAGATTGAAAATGCGGTAGATGGGGTTCAGTTTAAAGTGGTAAGCGGAGCGGTGACTTCGCTGGTTAACCAAGTGGGATTCTCTACGCAGCCTGATTTTCGTTATGGTCGAATGCACTTGTTTGATGGTGGGACCATTACGGGTCAAAATGCGCTAACTATCCCATTGCGACTAGAGTTTTGGGATCAAACCCGTTTTGTGACCAATACGGATGACAGCGCTAGTACATTTGATGCTGACGATTATTGTACGCAAGTGATTTGGCGTACTGACAGTCAAACTCAAAGTGATGTGACAATGAGTGGGCAGGGAGCAGTTACTTCTGGCGTTTCTTCTGATCTGCAAATTGATCACAATAACGCTACGAATGAACTGCGTGAGCAAGTGCGTGCTTGGGTGCGTGTTAATCCAACACCACCGATAGCATTGAGTGGTGAACAGGCGGTCCAATGCAGTAGTGATGGAGCGATCAATGATCAGAGTTGGTTGCGATTCAATTGGCGTAATAATGGCGATGAAGATCCTTCAGCCGTGGTCACTTTTGGAATTTACCGTGGCAACGATAGGGTTATTTTCCGAGGCGAGCCGGGCTTGATCGGTCAGTAAATTTTGTCATTTATCCGCCTATCGTTAGGAATCTGTTAGAAATTGCGGGTTTCAGCCCATGTTTACACTTCAATGCCTTGCTGTAGCGGCAAGGCATTGGTACATTTAGTGCAATTTTCTATCTTATAATTCTTTCAGGACGAGCGAAGAATATGTTCAAAAAACTTCGTGGCATATTTTCAAATGACCTATCTATCGATTTAGGTACTGCCAATACTCTTATTTACGTTAAAGGACAGGGCATTGTCCTAGACGAGCCTTCCGTTGTTGCTATCCGTCAAGACCGCAACCGTGCGGGCAAAAGCGTGGCTGCTGTAGGTCATGCAGCAAAACAGATGCTAGGCCGTACTCCGGGCAACATCTCTGCAATCCGTCCAATGAAAGATGGTGTTATTGCCGATTTCTACGTGACAGAAAAAATGCTTCAGCACTTCATTAAACAGGTGCATGACAACAGCGTATTAAAACCAAGCCCACGTGTTCTAGTGTGTGTACCATGCGGCTCTACACAAGTTGAACGCCGTGCGATTCGTGAGTCGGCATTAGGCGCAGGTGCTCGTGAAGTTTACCTTATTGATGAGCCTATGGCGGCAGCAATTGGTGCTGGCCTACGCGTATCTGAACCAACTGGCTCTATGGTGGTCGATATTGGTGGTGGTACGACTGAAGTTGCTGTTATCTCGTTAAATGGCGTAGTTTACTCTTCTTCTGTACGTATTGGCGGTGATCGCTTTGACGAAGCAATCATCAACTATGTTCGTCGTAACTACGGCAGCTTGATTGGTGAAGCGACCGCAGAAAAGATCAAACATGAAATCGGCTCTGCTTATCCTGGCGATGAAGTAGAAGAGATTGAAGTGCGTGGTCGTAACTTAGCAGAAGGTGTGCCTCGTAGCTTTAGCCTAAACTCAAATGAAATTCTAGAAGCGCTGCAAGAGCCTCTGACAGGTATTGTTTCTGCTGTTATGGTTGCACTAGAGCAGTGCCCACCTGAACTTGCGTCAGATATCTCTGAAAACGGTATGGTATTGACGGGTGGTGGTGCACTACTGAAAGACTTGGATCGTTTACTAACGGAAGAGACCGGTATCCCAGTCGTTATCGCTGAAGACCCACTGACATGTGTAGCTCGTGGTGGTGGTAAGGCTCTAGAGATGATCGACATGCATGGTGGCGATCTGTTTAGCGAAGAATAATCGTAATACCTAGCGAGTAAGCTAGGGTTTAGAAATAAGGAACTCATACTCAATGAAGCCTATTTTTGGCCGAGGACCTTCACTTCAATTACGTCTGTTTTTTGCCGTTATTTTATCAGCCAGCCTTATGCTGGCTGATAGTCGTTTAGGTGCTTTTGCTCAAGTACGCTACTTTCTTAACAGCATGGTGGCCCCCATTCAGTACTTGGCTGATGTCCCTCGCGTGATGTTTGATGGAGCTTACGAACGTTTAAATGTTCGTCAAAACTTCATGGAAAGTAATTACAACCTAAAACGAGAAGTCCTGCGTCTTAAAAACGACTTACTTCTTCTTGATCAGTATCGAGAAGAGAACCAACGCCTGCGTAAATTGCTTGGCTCCTCATTTGTTCGTGATGAGCGAAAAGTGGTGACTGAAGTGATGGCAGTGGATACATCGCCTTATCGTCATCAAGTTGTGATTGATAAAGGCCAGATTGATGGTGTTTACGTTGGCCAACCGGTCGCAAACGAAAAAGGCATTGTAGGCCAAGTTACGTTTGTGTCTGCTCATAACAGTCGTGTTCTATTGCTAACTGATGGCTTAAGTGCAATTCCAGTCCAGGTGATCCGTAACGATATTCGGGTAATTGCGTCGGGTACCGGCAATATGGAGCGGATCAATCTCGATCACATTCCAATCAGTCTTGATATTCAGGAAGGCGACCTGCTACTCACATCGGGTTTAGGTGGTGTGTACCCTGAGGGGTATCCAGTAGCACATGTAGCAAATGTTGAGCGAGATAATGCGCGTGAGTTTGCGTTAATTGAAGCGGAACCAGTGGTTGATTTTGAGCGATTGCGCTACTTGTTGCTTATCTGGCCAAGTGATTCTCGTCAAGAGAAGATCCAACAAGCCGCTCCAGAAAATATGCAAGAGGAAGTAACGGATGGCAAATAGCATCTTTAGAGGGCGCTTAGTGATCCTATGCTCATTCTTGATCGCTTTAACCTTACAAACGATACCTTGGCCTGGCACATTAGATTTGATTCGTCCTTCTTGGTTGCTATTAGTGACATGTTATTGGGTATTGGCGCTTCCTCATCGTGTTAACGTAGGGACAGCTTTGATCCTTGGTTTACTGTGGGATCTCTTGCTGGGCTCTACGTTAGGTATCCGTGGCATGATGATGTCCGTGGTTATTTATATCGCGGCACTGAACTTCTTAGTCATTCGCAATATGGCCTTATGGCAGCAAGCGATTCTCATCGGTTTACTGTCTATGCTATTGGATGTATTGATCTTCTTTGGTGAATATTTAGTGCAAGATGTGACGTTTAATCCGGTCTCTCTTTGGAGTGGGCTGATTAACTGCATCTTATGGCCTTGGATGTTCCTATTAATGCGTCGCAGTAGACGCCACTGGCATGTGAGATAATCATGGAAAAAGCACTGGTATTAGCGTCGGGTTCTCCTCGTCGCAAGGAGTTGCTATCGCAATTGAGCTACCCGTTTACTATTTTAGTGACAGATGTCGAGGAGTCACGTCAGCCTAACGAAGGGCCGACTGAGTATGTCACTCGCTTGTCGTTAGATAAAGCGCGTGCAGCTCTGGTAGAAAAGCCTGAGGCGATTGTGATTGGCTCTGACACTATTGTGGTCTGTGATCAACAAGTGCTAGAAAAACCACAAGATTTAGCTCATGCTAAACAAATGCTTATGATGCTCTCAGGAAGAGAGCATCAAGTTATGACTGCGGTATCGGTGATAACGGCAAACAAACAAGAAACGGTCGTTGTGTCGACCGACGTATGGTTTAAAACCTTGTCAGAAAATGAAGTAGAACAATATTGGCAATCAGGTGAGCCGTGCGATAAAGCTGGTAGTTATGGTATCCAAGGAATTGGTGGACGTTTTGTGACTCGAATTGAAGGCAGTTATCACGCTGTTGTCGGGTTACCATTATTCGAAACTGACCAGCTACTGCAAAAATTTTTATAATTTAATTTGAGGTGCGCTCATGAGTGCAGAGTTGCTGATCAACGTGACCCCGAGTGAAACTCGTGTGGCCATGATTGAGGGGGGAACCCTACAAGAGATTCATGTAGAACGTGAAGCAAAACGCGGTATCGTAGGGAACATATACAAAGGCAAAGTAAGTCGAGTCTTGCCAGGTATGCAAGCTGCGTTTGTTGATATCGGCTTAGAGAAAGCGGCATTTCTTCATGCTTCTGATATTGTTCCGCACACAGAATGTGTCGCTGAAAACGAAAAACAACAATTCCAAGTTCGTGATATTTCTGAGTTGGTTCGCCAAGGTCAGGATATTGTTGTTCAAGTGGTTAAAGATCCGCTTGGTACAAAAGGTGCTCGCCTAACTACTGATATTACCCTCCCATCACGCTACTTGGTCTTTATGCCGGGGGCCAGCCATGTGGGGGTTTCTCAACGTATCGAAAGCGAAGATGAGCGTAACCGTTTAAAAAAGGTTGTCGGTCATTACTGCGATGAAAATGGCGGCTTTATCATTCGAACCGCAGCGGAAGGTGCTCTAGATAAAGAGCTCGCTCAAGATGCGGCCTTTTTGAAACGATTGTGGTCTAAAGTTACAGAACGTCGTGGTAAATACAAAACCCGTTCTAGCTTGTACGGAGAGCTAGGTTTATCGCAGCGCATCTTACGTGACTTTGTCGGAACTGAGCTAACCAAGATACTGGTTGATTCGCGCCTCGAGTATGAAAACCTTAAAGAGTTTACGTCTGAATACGTGCCTGAGCTGACCGATAAGCTTGAGCTGTATGAAGGTGACAAGCCTATCTTTGACATGTACGACACCGAGAATGAAATTCAACGTTCTCTTGAGCGTAAAGTTGAGCTTAAGTCTGGCGGCTATCTCATTATCGATCAGACAGAAGCGATGACCACCGTCGATATTAATACTGGCGCCTTTGTCGGTCGCCGTAACCTTGAAGAAACCATCTTCAATACCAATGTTGAAGCGACTCAAGCTATTGCTCGACAGCTTCGACTACGCAATCTTGGTGGAATAATTATTATAGATTTCATCGATATGGCGTCGGATGAGCATCGTAAGCGAGTACTAACCTCGCTTGAAGCTGCCCTAGATAAGGACCGAGTGAAGACTAATATAAATGGCTTTACTCAGCTTGGTTTAGTGGAAATGACACGCAAGCGCACTCGAGAAAGTATTGAACATATTCTTTGTTCTACGTGTCCTACTTGTGAGGGGCGCGGTAGTGTGAAAACTGTCGAGACAGTCTGTTATGAGATTCTGCGCGAAATTACTCGAGTGAATCGAGCGTACGATGCGGATAAGTTCGTGGTTTATGCTTCTCCAGCCGTTGCCGATACTCTGCAAGGTGAAGAATCTCATGCCTTGGCGGAGCTAGAAGTATTTATTGGTAAACAAGTGAAGATTCAAGCTGAACCTCTGTATATTCAAGAACAGTTTGATGTCGTTATGATGTAAAGGTTGTATGTGAGCTCGGCAACAACACGTATTACAAGATTTATTCTTTGGATGGTCGTTACAGTGCTAGTACTTCTAGCAATCGCTGTAACGGCTTTACGTATTACATTACCTCAATTAAATCACTTTCAGGAACCGATAAAGAATTGGATCAGCACCAGCTCCGGTTTCGAACTCGACATTTCTGAAATCAATGGCTTTTGGCGTAATACACACCCTTCCATTTCCTTACAAGGAATTCGTGTTAACACCCCCAAAAGTAGTGATATTACGTTTAGTGCCGATAAGGTCGAAGTCGAACTCGATTTATTCCAATCTCTTCTGCAACGTCAACCTATCGTAGCGGATCTCAGTATCCATAAGTTAGCGCTTGATATTACTTCTGTGGAGTCTGGTCGTGATGAAACGGATCAACCAAGACTAGAACCGAAAGGGTCACAGCAGAATGTTATCAAGCAGTTAGATTCACTATTATTGAGGCAGCTTGATGACTTTTCGTTGCTAGACTCGACGATACTGTTTCAAGGTATTGATGGTTCTGAAAGGCAACTTGATATCGCTAAACTCCGTTGGCAAAACGATGGGCGTCATCACTTAGCGGACGGTGAAATCAGTCTCGCCAATACCAGTATTAACTCAGCTACAGTCAAAGCAAACTTCGTTGACTACGGTTCACTGAATGATGTGAGTGGTGAGTTTTATCTTTCAGCTCAGAATGTATTGGTGACACCTTGGCTGACTAAATACCTAAGAACTGAAACGGGTATCGATAAAGGCCAGTTAAGTTTCAATGGCTGGTTGACGCTAGAACACCAAAAACCGGTCAGTGCTTACTTAGAGCTAGAGGCATCAGAGTTAAGTTGGCAAGAGGGTACGAAACATGAGCTGATGCTTGAATCTGGTGTACTTGAACTTGAACCTACCGAAAAAGGTTGGCAAGTGAATGCTCACTCACTTGAATTACGCACTGACGATATGCCTTGGCCTGAACTGGATATGGCTTTCGATTGGCAACCAGAGCAATGGCGCCTTAACATTTCGCAGTTAGACATTAACGCGATTACCCCGTTAGTGAAGCTCGCTCCCGATTCCGTTGACACCTCTAAGCTGCTTGAAAGGCTCGCGATTGGCGGTTTGGTTGAAGATATTCGAGTCTCTATGGGGAAAGAAGTAGAGAGTCTTCGTTATTCTGCTGAATTGTCAAACGGCTCAATGTCTCAATGGGAACTGCTACCAGGCTTGCACCATCTTACCGCATCGGTAAGTGGTGACTTACATCAGGCAAGAGCAAAGATTGATATCATTGATGATACCTTGCCGTATGGAGACGTTTTTCAAGCGCCCCTTAACATCAAACAAGGCCAAGTCGATATCATCTGGCAGCAAGATGAATCAGGCTGGCGTTTATGGGCTGATAAAGTCACCGCAGCTACCCCTGACTTACAAGTGCTGGGTGCATTTCGTCTCGACTTTCCTAAAGAGAAAAGCCCATTTCTTTCATTTTATGCTGAAGCAGACTTATACAACGCAGGCGAAACGTGGCGCTATTTACCGACTCTAGCGCTTGGTCAAGAATTGACTGACTACCTATCCACCGCGATTCAAGCGGGTAAGGTCAACACCTCCAAACTGCTTTGGTACGGAGAGCTTTCTCAGTTTCCGTATAAAAATAATGACGGTATGTTCCAAGCGTGGGTTGGGTTAAAAGAAGCGAAGTTTAGTTTTGATACGGCTTGGCCACCCATTACTGACTTACAGCTCGATCTATTGTTTCAAAATGATGCCATGCACTTAGACTCTCGCGGTGCGACATTGCAAGATGTACGAGCGAAACGTATTACGGGGCGAATTCCAGAGCTGGCAGAAGGCGGCCATATTGAAATTGAGGCAAGCGCGATTGCTCAAGGTAATGCCGTTCGTGACTACATGAACACCACGCCACTAGTGGATTCAGTTGGGGCAGCGTTGACCGCGGTGCAAGTTGATGGCCCTGTTACTGCCAGTTTTCAGCTTAATATTCCGTTTGATTCAGACAAAGATCCACGAGCTTGGGGCTATGCTGACTTGGCGGATAGTGAAGTCGAGATCGATGCGCCACCGATGAACTTATCGTCGGTAAGCGGTCGTATTGAGTTTGATGATGATGTCGTAAAGGCTGCGGGTCTTTCTGCAAGGCTCCTAGAACAAGAAATCGCAATAGACTTCGCAGGTGAAAATGCCGGGCAAGGTTATAGCGTCGATATCGATGTTGTCGGTGACTGGGATATTAAACCAATAGGTCCATATATTGGCACGCAGTGGACAGATCCATTGGAAGGTCATGCGCCTTGGAGAATGGACGTTGATATCCAGTTGAATGATGTCGGCTTTACTTATCAGATAGACACAACCGCTGACTTACGAATGGTGAGTAGTCACTATCCTTATCCGCTGAATAAAGAGCTCCAACAGAAAGGCAAAGCGCGACTACAGGCTTCAGGTAACCAAGAGAGTATTACGGCTCGCTTGCAACTGCCAAATCTTAAGTATCAAACTGAGATTGATATAAGACCGGATACGCCTGTGCTCAAAGCGACGAATTTGGTGTTGGGCAAAGGCAGCTTTAAGATCAGTCCGGTCGCAGGGCATCATGCGCAAATTCGTACGGATAAATTCGATATTGATAGTTGGGCGGAATTGCTCAATAGGCCAAAGCCTAAAGTAAAGGCTACGCTTAGTCAGATGAACACGCCTGAGATCCCGATGCCGC
>Ga0209379_10000944_pt1 | contig 20635 bp, 13 predicted proteins | sample tdDd001_FD_187124 | JGI IMG/M metagenome (GOLD analysis project Ga0209379, IMG submission 187124) | Marine sediment microbial communities from the Atlantic coast under amendment with organic carbon and nitrate - tdDd00.1 (SPAdes)... | ecosystem: Environmental > Aquatic > Marine > Coastal >...
TTCAATTGGAAAGTGGTGAATGGACAATAGACAAGGATCATCGCTTCTTCACCGACGATATTCATTATGGCCTATGCATTGCTAAGTGGATTGCGGATCAACTTTCTCTTGACGTTCCTACCATTGATAGTATCATAAACTGGGCTCAGCAATTGCGTAATGAGAAAATCATTGATGGGGATAAGTTATTATTGGATAGTGAAAGTCTGACTTCTGGGTTCATGTCTGGTATTCCTCCTATGTATGAACTCAACAGCATTGATGATATACTCGATTAATTTTTAGACCTCAAGTTATAATTAGAACCACAAGATTGCTTATTGTTTAGAAAAGTGAGGAAACTATTGAATATGATTTTGATATTATAATAAAGTTTGGCTTATTTGCACTCCTTTAATTACCGTCCTTTCCTGCATAAATAAAGAGATAAGGTTAAAAATAGTACGATTAATTTTAACTTTTTATGGAGAGTATGGCAGAAAACAAAAGAGCTGTTGAAAGTCTCGATTATAAACAAGTTTTTTTGAAGAACTAGGATCTTTTATGATCTATCTGAAAAAGAATTGTTTGTATCTGGATTTGAGCTTTAAATATGCTTAAACTGAATTTTAATCAAAATTATAATAAGATGAGATTGGCAATTTGTTTGATATTTCTATTGAGTAGTCTAATGACTACGGGACAGGATAAAAATAATTATGAATTGAGTAGTGTATGCAAATACACTTATAATGCTAAAGGTGAACGTTCTGAAGAATTGAGTTTTGATGCTAATAACGCGTTGGTTAATAAAAATCTGTATGCCTTTGATGAAAAAAGTAATGTCATTAAATTAGAGAAATATTTAGCTGATGGTACTTTAGTCGTGACTTCTGAATATACTTATGATGATGAAAATCAGGTAATCACGAGTGCCGAAACAGATCATACGAGTAAGAAGACAATTAATGAGCAGCATTTTTATAATAATTTGGGTGAAAAAATGCGAACAGAGTATCGTGAAAATAATCAATTGATTAAAGAAGTTCGCTATACTTATAATAGAGAAGGAGATCAGATTGTTTATTCGGTTTATGATGTTAATGGAGAATTAACAAGTGCTTATTTCACAACCTATAAATATGACGATTTAGGTCAAATCAAAGAAAAATATCAGCGTGATGCAGATGGGGGCTTGGTTAAAAAAAATCGATTTGTTTACAATGATAAATCAAATATAAGTATCCGCTTTAGTTCTTATAAGGCTGAAGGTAAGAAGGGGACAAAAGTAAAGTATCAGTTTGATGATCAGGGGCGTGAAATAGGCTTTAAGCTGTATGTGGCTAATTAGTCTTACCCACCCAAACGTAAAATAATAAAGAGAGCTTGTGAAGCTCTCTTTTTTTTGTACCCCTAACTCCAAAATCATCTATTTAAATACGAAGAAATAATTTTAATGATAGATCTATATTTAAATTGAATAAAGTATACACAATTATCATATTAGTAGGAAAAGAAAAGCCCGTGTTGAAATTTTTAGTCCATTAAATAAATGTTGAAATTTCGATCTGTTTTTAAGAAGTATTCATCTATTAAAATGCCTATTTAAGAAGATTTTAAAATCGTTTTTCAGATAAATTTGGATCGGATTAGGATGAAAATGATTTTTCATGTCTAATTTTTAATATTCTTAAGGTGCAGGTGTACAGTCTTTAAACTGTTGTGTCTTGTGGTTTGTTATATTTTTTTGTTAAAATGATTTGTTTTTCAAAATCTTTATTCTCTATATTTGTACAGTTAAAAAATGAGATACTCCGTAACAAGAGTTTAATAGGGAATCACGTTAAAATCGTGAGCTGACGCGCAACTGTAATTCCAATATCAGTTTGCAACACTAAAGCCACTGTTCGTTACAATCGAATGGGAAGGCGTTGCAAATAGGAAGAGCCAGGAGACCTGTCTTATTTAATTGGATTGAAGCTTTCGCGACATAAAGTTTAAGATCAGGTCTACACCACTGAATTATAAATTCTCTATAATTCGTTCACCTATCTTATATATTTTCGCAAAGCATGCAATTGTAACATTTAATTGTTTTGTTATGCCATTATTAAATATCACTCCTCGCGAAATGGAGTATACCACAAGTACAAGAATCGAAGTGTTCGATATTCTGCATAATTCCTATCATGCGATGGGAATCACACCTCTGTAAACTCATTGTAAATGAATTGATTTCTGACTAGCCTCTAAATCAATGCAGCGAGCCAGTCTTTCAACGACAAAATATTTAACTATAACTGTAACGAACACAGCCCAACTGTTTTAAATTCTGCTGTGTGTTATTTTGTATCAATTGAGCTTGATATCAAATACTAAAACGTATTGCGTTGTGGGAAGACTGTGCTCTTTTTTTAAGCTTAAAAGTTAATTACTAACCCTTTAAGTCTTTGTGTGTGAGGCTGTCGGGGTTTGAATTCTGGCATTAACTAAAGCTTTGCGATTTCTACCTCTTAAAAAATAAATTAAGATTAATATCTGGGTACTGCTTAGCATGTATTTCAGTAAATATGACATTGACATGAACTTTTTAGAATTATTGACTAAACCTGGAACAGCATCTACAATTATCATTATATGCTTGGTTGCTGTATTGGGTATACTGTTTGGCAAAATAAAATTGCTGAAAATAAAATTGGGAATTGCGGGTATTCTCTTTTCAGGGCTTCTTATTGGGCATTTAGGTGCTGAAACCGATCCTCATGTTTTGCATTTTATCAAAGAGTTTGGCCTCATTCTTTTTGTTTACTCCATTGGTTTAGAAGTAGGGCCACGGTTTATTCCCTCTCTGCGTAAGAATGGATTACGAATTAATCTGTTAGCTTCAGGTATTGTTGTGATGGGTTTTTTAACCGCAGTTGCAATTCAATTTATTTTTGATGTTCCAATTTCTGTGATTACGGGTGTAATGTGTGGTGCTGTAACCAATACACCAAGTTTGGGTGCAGCTCAACAAACCATTAGTGATGTAATTGCATCGCCCGAACAAATCGAAATTGTGGGTATGGGCTACGCTGTAGCTTATCCTTTCGGAATATTTGGGATTATTATTAGTATGATTTTGTTACGAATGATATTTAATATCAATGTTTCTAGTGAGGTAGAGCAATACAAGAAAGAATTAACTGGAGTTGCAGGTAAGTTGGTTGCCATAAATGTAGAAATGACCAATCAGAATTTGATTGGAAAAAGCATCGATTTTTTAATTTCCACATGCAACAAGGATTTTGTTTTGTCGCGCATAGAGCGCAAGGGTGAGTTTTTTGCTGCTGATGCTGAGGTTATTCTTCAAGAAGGAGATAGGCTATACGGTGTTTCTTCTAAAGCAAACTTTGATCAGATTGAGTTACATATGGGTAAAATTCAATTGACTCAAAAGCAAGAAATAACGGGGCGTTTGGGAATGAAACAAGTTTTGATTACTAATAAAGAAATATCGGGTAAAACCATTCAAGAGATTGGGATTTCTCGCCGATTCCCTGTGAGTATTACCCGTATTTATCGTAATGGAAATGAGTTGATGCCTACTGGTGAAGATAGTATTGAGTTTGGTGATACTGTACGAATTGTGGGAGAGAAGAAAGCCTTGCCAGAGGTGGCAAAACTCTTGGGTAACTCTCTGAAAGAACTTTCTCACCCTAATATTCTCCCAATTTTTATGGGAATCCTGTTTGGAATCATCATCGGTTTAGTTCCTCTTTATATTCCTGGATTGCCAGCCCCAGCCAAATTAGGTTTAGCAGGTGGACCTCTATTAATTGCATTGATTTTAGGTCATTTTGGACGAATTGGTAAAATGGATTTTTATATGACGCCTAGTGCTAATTTGTTTATTCGAGAGTTAGGTATTGTTCTTTTCCTTGCCTGTGTCGGTTTATCATCAGGAAAATACTTCGTACAAACTCTGCTGAATGAAGGGTACATCTGGATGCTTTATGGCGTTGCCATCACTTTTCTGCCTTTAATGTGTTTTGCGATTATTGCACGAGTTATGAAGCTAAATTACCTTTCAATTTGTGGTTTATTGTCTGGTTCAATGACCGATCCACCAGCTCTTGAGTTTGCCAATTCAATTGCACCAGTTCAGGCACAATCGACAGCTTATGCAACAGTTTATCCTTTGGTTATGTTTTTAAGGGTTTTGCTTGCGCAGATATTGGTTCTCTTGTTTAGTTGATTTTTATCGCAGGATATTTCACGAATGCATCAAGCCTTTAGAAATTAGATTAGGTATGATATTTAATATTTGAAAGTAATGAAAGATAATAGAATACAGTTTCAAAAATACGCGGGGCGCAATGAACAGTTAGCCGCTCAGTACAATAAGTCGTATTTCGAAAAACAACATAAAAAAGGAAAGCTGACGGCACGAGAACGCATCGATATTTTGTTTGATGAAGACAGTTTTGAGGAAATTGATGCTTTTGTTAAACCTGCTGGCGATATTGTAACCGATGTTTATGGTGATGGTGTTATTTGTGGACATGGCAAAATTAATGGACGCAAGGTATTTGCTTATGCACAGGATTTCACCTTTATGGGAGGTTCATTGGGATCGGTTCATGCTGAAAAAATCATGAAGGTTCAAGATATGGCCTTGAGTATGGGACATCCCATTATCGGGCTGATCGACTCGGGTGGTGCCAGAATACAGGATGGTGTGGCCAGTTTGGCTGGTTACGCTGGTATTTTTCATCGCAATGTAAAATCCTCAGGTGTTATTCCTCAAATATCAGTGATACTAGGACCGGCTGCTGGTGGTGCGGTTTACTCACCAGCACTTACCGATTTTGTATTCATGTGCAGACACACCGCGTATATGTTTGTTACAGGTCCTGATGTGGTTAAGGAAGTTTTGAATGAAGATATTAGTTCTGAAAGCTTAGGTGGCGCTGATATTCATGCAAGCAAAAGTGGTGTTGCGCAGTTTGTCTACGACGATGAAGAACATACCTTGTTAGGAGTTCGTAAGTTGCTTCAATATTTACCTTCCAACAATGTGGATATGCCACCGCTTAGCCGACAGGAAGCTCAAGCACCAGAAAACCCAGCAAACTTGAGTGTTTTAATTCCCGAGGAAGCCAATATCCCTTACGATATGTCGGATATTATTAAAAATCTGGTGGATAAGAATAGCTTTTTTGAGTTGGCCGAAAATTTTGCTGCGAATATAATTACAGGTTTTGCGCGTTTAAATAATAAAGTCATAGGATTGGTTGCCAATCAGCCTAAGGTACTTGCTGGCGTTTTAGATATAAACTCTTCGGAAAAAGCTGCGCGTTTCGTACGCTTTTGCGATGCCTTTAACATTCCTATATTGGTTTTGGAAGATGTACCTGGCTTTTTACCTGGTAGTAATCAGGAGCATATTGGAATTATCAGACGTGGCGCTAAACTCTTATATGCTTTTAGCGAGGCATCTGTACCCAAAATTACTGTAATTGTGCGAAAAGCCTACGGCGGGGCTTATATTGTGATGAACAGTAAAAATATGGGAGGCGATTTCAATTTTGCATGGCCAACTGCCGAAATTGCGGTAATGGGTCCCGAGGGTGCGGTTAAAATTCTGAATCGAAAAGAATTGGCAGCAAGCGATGATGCAGAAGCCTTGAAGCTGAAGTTAATATCGGACTATAAAGAGAATATTGCAAACCCTTATATTGCTGATGAAAAAGGCTATATCGATGAAGTGATTGATCCACTGCATACACGTAAAAAATTGATATCAGCATTCGAAGCTCTCGAAAATAAGTATATGGAGAAAAATGCCAAGAAACATGGGAATATGCCACTGTAAAATGGCTTATTGTTTGTCTCACTGAATCCCTTTTACTGATTTTGTTTATAAAATAAAGTAGCGACAGACGTAAGGGTGTATTTGCAATAGAATACAATAAAGCTGATGTATTTTTTCATTCGATACTTTTATGAATAAAGCCTGATTCTTTTGTGAGACGTTCAATTCACATCTTCTGAGTATAGTCTTTAAAATTTAATATTTAAATCATGATTAAATCCTTACTTATAGCCAATAGAGGCGAAATTGCAATTAGAATTGCAAGTACGGCTCAAAAAATGGGAATCAAGGTCTATTGTATTCAAACCAATAGAGAAGCCAATGCCTTATATCTCGATTATGCAGATGAAATTATTTCATTAGAAGAAAATCCCAATGGTTCTATTTTCTTAAATGTCGAAGAACTGATTCGTTTAACTAAGGAGTATGGGGTGGAAGCCATTCATCCAGGTTATGGTTTCCTTTCCGAATCTCCTTATTTAGCAAGTCGCTGTAAAGATGAGAATATCTTATTTATTGGACCTAGTGAGAAAGCCATTTACACCATGGGGAATAAAGGTATGGCTCGTCATATTGCCGAAAAGAGTGGAATTCCTGTTTTAGCTGGAAGTACTTCTAATATCACCAATTTTAAGGATGCTAAATATTGGGCCGATAAAATAGGCTATCCAATTATTATGAAAGCGGTAGCTGGTGGTGGTGGTAAAGGCATGCGCATAGTTCGGGAAGAAAAGGAGATCGAATTGATGTATAAGTTGGTTGTAAATGAAGCACAATCTGCTTTTAACGACGCGTCTCTTCTGATCGAAAAATACGTAGAAAGTCCTAAGCATATCGAAATTCAGGTTTTGGCCGATCAGTATGGGAATGCTGTTCACCTTTTCGAGAGAGAATGTTCTATTCAGCGTAAACATCAGAAACTGATGGAAGAAGCCCCCTCGGTTGTTCTTAGTCCCGAAATGAGAGTGAAGATGGGAGAAATGGCTCTTTATCTGTGTAAACAGATCGATTATCATACACTTGGAACGGTTGAGTTTCTGCTTGATAGCGACAATCAGTTCTATTTTCTGGAAATGAACACTCGTGTACAGGTTGAGCATCCTATTACCGAAAGCATTACGGGAATCGATCTTGTGGAACAACAAATTTTGGCCGCAGTCGGTGAAAAACTGCAATTGCAACAGCATGATATTTCAATTAAAGGGTGGTCCATTGAATTACGTATTAATGCTGAGGATGTTCAGTCCGATTTTTCACCAGCACCAGGAATTATTGAAAAAATGGAATTTCCCGATTATCCTTTCCTTCGAGTTGATTCCGGTTTTGTGAGTGGTAAGTTGATTCCACCTGTTTTCGATTCTATGATTGCCAAATTGATTATTAGTGGAGACAATCGGCAACAAACCATAGATCGCGCCATTGATGTGATTAATAAAACGGTGATTAAAGGGATTAAAACAACGATTCCTTTTTTCAAATCGGTCTTGAATCATCCCGATTTTATCGATGGAACGTACAATACCTCCTTTATTACGGATAAATTGAATAAACCTTTCTATCAGGAAGAGGATGAAGAGAAAGCTGCTGCTATTATTGCCTTGCAAGCTTATTTAAAAGAAAATCAGGACATCGAAAGTAATTTGGTTCACGAAGATTCTTCTGCCTGGGCCTCAAAAATGAGAAGTAAACTATTTTAGCTATGATTCGATTAAAAAAGAACAAGAAATTTGTGGTATCAGGTGACAATACCTTTACACTAAAGACTCAGGATTATCAGGTTATGCCATCGCGTTCGCGAAAGGGAAAATTCAAACTCGAAGAGAATGACGATAGCTATTTGGTGAGCTATAACGATGGGCACTTTGTGGGCGAAGTAGCAGAATTGAAGCAAAACAAATGTACGGTTATTGTAAATGGTAATAGCTATTCCTTCACCATTGATACAGAAGCTTCCTTTCAGCGAAAAGAACATCTGAAAAAAACAAATCAGCTTCAGATTAGTTCTCATGTGCAAGCCCCAATGCCAGGTAAAATTTCCGAAATATTAATTGCTCAGGGGAGTCAAGTTGAGAAAGGAACAGCTCTAATTCTTCTGGAAGCAATGAAAATGCAAAATCAAATTCTGTCGAGCCAATCTGGTACCGTTGGTAAAATTAGAGTTAGAACAGGTGAAAGTGTAATGGTTAATCAGGTACTAATTGAAATGGAATAAGATGCTTGGTGGTAAGCCCCGACCTTGTCTGACAGCCTTTAGGGCGGGGTTTACATACCAATTAGGGAGTCATTCATATCTAATTGCAACTGTTTTATTATAAGAATCTAAGAACAATTAAAATTTTACAACTGCCTGATGAAATGTTATGTGTTTAGAGGATGTTATTGTATTCCATGTAGAGTTGGAATTTTGCAAAGCTTATCTCTAGTATTTCTTTCCGATCGATATTTAGATATTCATTTCCCCCCTGGAAGCTAATCGTTTCCGCCTGTTTTTGTACTTGTATTTTGGCGTCATCAGACCCATTGAACTCTAGTTTTGGATTGTAGACAATCCGGAGCTATTAGATCGTCCTATATGATTATTTAGAGTTATCCTAAGCAGGCTTGTTTAAGAATATCAAAATTTCCAATTAAGTATTATTTATCGATTAAATTGATTAAGATGACATTTTTACAAGAAAAAAAAACGTTTTCGTCGCAGTGGTTTTATCAATACGCTATGGTAATTGCCGGCACCTTTATTATGTCAATGGGTTTTGTATTTTTTATTGATCCTCATGGTATTGTTCCTGGTGGCGTTTATGGAGTAGGTATTATTCTCAATAATATGACTCAAGGCTTATTTCCTCAAGGTCCATTTGGGCTTTTAGATACCAATCCTCAGACTTTTATCGATTCGGTGTTTTATCCTATAATGTCTTTTATTAACGAAATGTTTGTTCAATATAAAGGGGGTATTCCTATTGGCATTACAGGGCTTTTGATTAATATTCCATTGACCCTTATTGGAGTGAAAATTCTAGGACCTCGTTTTGGAATTAAAACGATTATTGGTTTTATTTTATGTACTATTTTTATTGATAGTCTAACGGCTTGGTGGGGACTAACAGCCTTAGTTGATGATGTCCTATTATCTTGTGTTTTTGGAGGTATTCTTATTGGTTTCGGACTAGCGCTGGTTTTTAAAGCCCAAGCAACGACGGCAGGATCCGATATCATTGCCATGATTATTGAAAAATACACCAAACTTTCTTTAGGAAAACTGATGATTTATGTTGATTCTTCAATTGTACTGTGCAGCCTATTGGTTGATATCGATTGGCAAATTCCCTTGTATTCCTGGGTGGTGATTTATATTACAGGTCGAGTGATTGATATGACTCTGCAAGGCGCAAATGTTGAGAAAGCGCTCTTTATTATTTCCGATCAGTACGAATTGATCCGTAACAAAATTGTTCAGGATTTAAATCGTGGCGGTACTTTTATTCAAGGACAAGGCATTTATAATAAGGCAGACAAAAATATGATTTTTGTAGTGCTTAATCGTAGAGAAATGACGGTTCTTAAAGATTACATCCACGCTGTGGATGCCAAAGCTTTTTTAACGGTTATGGAAACCAACGAAATATTAGGAGAAGGATTCAAATCTCTTGGTGAAAATAGAGAATGATATAAATTGACTTTGTAAAAAAAGCATATTATTTCATCGCGAAACGAAGTTTTATGAGATGATATGTTTTTTATCCTAATTTATCCTGTTCAGTAAGATTTATGCACCTTGTTCAATAATGCTTGTGTTTGCTGAGTAATTCATTTGTTTAGAGAGATGTACGGAGAAATTCTTTTAGGTGCGATGCTGTGTGAGCATGTTAGAGAACATTTTGTAAAGTGACTTGTTTGTTGCTTGTGGCATTTTAAAGTTTAAAATTTATTCTACATTTGCATCGATTTTGGTGTTCGATTCATCTCTTCGGATGATAGAATGAAAAGGGAATCCGGTTAAAATCCGGAACAGTACCCGCTACTGTAATTCTCGTTTTGCAATATGCAAAATATGGTTTTTACACTACAAGCCACTGTCTCGATAAGTCGGGATGGGAAGGCTGTAAAAATTGAGAAAAGTCAGGAGACCTGCCAAATCGTAACTAAAAACATGTTGCTTCCGGGAAACGAAGTATATGTATTGAGCTTATTTCTGTTCGGTATTTATGATTCTAATAACAAGTTTGAGAATCAAACTTGTGGGTGCAATTTGTGGTATTTTACAAAATAATAACGCAAGAATGCAACTAAAGAATTATTTTCTGATTGGCCTTATTTTATTGATAAACCTATCGCTATCGGCTCAAAAAGCCAATTTGTTGGGACATGTAAAGGAAAAAGAAAGTGCTGACTTTCTGTATGGCGCAAGTGTTTATATCGAGGGTACCAGCTATGGCTGTGCGAGTAATGCAACAGGAGAATATTTAATTGAAAATTTAAGCATTGGTGAATATACCGTACTTGTATCTTTCTCTGGTTTCAAAACCATACGAAAAGATGTTGATCTGAAAGAAGGAGATAATAGCATCAATTTTGAGATGGAAGAAATTGCCAGTGAACTTGGCGAGGTTGTGATTACAGGAACTGGTACCCACTATAAACTTGATGATGTTCCGGTTCAAACAGAAATTATTACCAAGAAAGATATTGAAGAAATAAGTGGTCGAAACCTTGAAGAGGTTATTTCAAACATTTCATCCTCTTTCGACTATACATCGAGTTCGATGGGAACCAATATCAAAATAAATGGTTTAGGCAAAGACTATGTTCTCGTTTTATTGAATGGTAAAAGGTTGACAGGTGGTGTTGGTGGTTATACTGATTTGAGCAGAATTGACTTCGATAATATAAAACAAGTAGAGATTATTAAAGGGGCCTCGTCAACACTGTATGGGTCGGACGCTATAGCTGGTGTTATTAATATCATCACGAAAAAAAGTGAACAAAAGCTCGAAGTCAATAGCAATACAAGAGTTGGAGCTTACGGCGAACTAAAGCAGTTTAATTCAATATCCTTCCGTAAAAACAAATTGCAATCTAAAACAACTTATTCCTACAAGCAAAAAGAGGGCTGGCAATTAAACAACATGAAATTCAACCATAAATGGGAAGATAATAATGACTTGCCAGAGCTTGTAGAAACTTACGATAAACCCGTAAATAAAAGCAGAGCTTATACTCTCACTCAGAGTTTTGATTATGATGTTAATAATAAACTGAGTTTAAATACAGATTTTTCCTGGTACGAAAAAACCTTATATTTTCCCTTTAAAGGAAGAATGCATAACTACTATTACAACAATAGAAATATTGACTTAGGTGGTAAATACAAGCTAAAGAATAAAGATTATATCGATTTTAATGTCACTTTTGGTAACTATCTCTATTACTCAGAATATCCTTATAAGTTTAACGAAACCTACATAACCGACTCTGATGTTGTTAAGGTCACCTATTATCCTGGTGACAGATTCAAAAACTCAGAACAAATTACACTCAATGCCCAAACCAAAGCGGTGTTTCATTTGAACGAAAATCATAAACTAAGTTTGGGTGCTGATGTTTTACGAAATTATTTGGAGGCTCAGTACAGATTAAATCAGCCAGATGTTAAGGCAACGACCTATTCTTTATATGGACAGGATGAAATTAAAATGGGTGATAAAATTGACTTAGTTGTTGGCCTTAGAGCCCTTTATCATGATATAGCAGGATTTTCAATTACGCCTAAAGTTTCCGCCATGTACAAAGAGAAGCGTTTCACCTATCGCTTTACGTATTCCAATGGTTTTAAAAGTCCAACTTTAAAGGAGTTATACTATTATTACGAGAGTGAAAGAATGGGACTGCATCGTCTTTATTTGGGAAACGAAGATTTAAAACCACAGCGCTCTCATTATTTTTCATTGTCAACAGAATATAAGCATAAGAAACTTCAAACGAGTGTTAATTTATACGTGAATCGCGTATACGATATGATTGAGTATCGTATAATCCCTACAGAATATAAATACGAAAGAAGAGGGGTAGAAGAAACAAAAAAAAGATACAATATTGATGATGCCCGAACTTATGGAATCGATTATCAGATACGATACAAACTAACGTCTCACATTTCTTTAAATGCAGGTTATAGTTATGTCGATGCCCGAAATTTAACTCAGAATATCAGGCTGAATGGGGTGTCAAACCATAGTGCCAATTTTAAAGCTTCCTGGACCAAAAGATGGCAGACTAAAATTCTGAACCTGAATTTATCAGGCGTTTACAAATCCAATAAATTTTATTTGGAAGAAGATCTTGAGAGGAGTTATGCCAAAGCTTATCAGTTATTGAAATTCACAGCAAACTATAAAATCCGCAACTATAAAAAAATCAATCTATCAATTACAGGTGGTGTTGATAATCTATTGGATTATGTGGACGATAGCCCTTATGGATCTCATTATGGGACCTTAAATCCAGGAAGAACTGTTTTTGCGGGTATCAAATTAAATTTTTCGAATAAAAAGAAATAATCAACTATAGAAAGCTATAGTTCCAAACAAACCCTAATAAATTTAATAACATGTTTAGTATTAAGAACGTAATTTTAACTCTGAGTGCAGCGGCACTTTTATTTACATCTTGTAGTAAAGACGATGATAAAGATGATTTTAAAGTAGGAGACAAAGATGGTATTCTGTTAGTGACCTTCGGTTCTACTTTTGAAGCACCTCAAACAACCTTCGAAACTATCGATAAAACTGCTAAAGCAAAATTCGCAGGTGAGGAAATCCGTTGGGCTTATACATCTGACGATATTCTGAACAAGCTTCGTAAAGGTTTGGGTGAGAATGGTCTGAAGAAAGACAATGACACACCTAAAGAAGCTTTGAAAAAAATGACTGAGGATGGATATGGTAAAATTGCGATTCAGTCTTTACACGTTATTCCTGGAGAAGAGTATGACGATTTGATAGAAACGATACATGAAGCTAAAAGCTTGTATAATGGCGTTGAAATTGAAGTGGGCGCTCCTCTTTTAAATAGTAAAGCAGATATAGCTGCTGTAGCAAAAGTTTTGGCTGTTAAATTTGCTGCACAAGTTAAATCTGGTGAGCCAATACTTTTAATGGGACATGGTACACCACACCATAATGATGCGAAATACGATGAATTGGATGCTGAGTTGAAAAAGATATATTCTAATTTCTTTGTGGGAACTGTTGAAGGTATTGGTTTCGATAAAGGAAGTGCTTCGATTGATGGTATTATTACCAAACTTGGAAAATTAGGATTGGACAAAAAGAATGTAACGATTTCACCTCTTATGTCTATTGTGGGTGACCATGCTAACAACGACATGAATGCGAATACAGGAGAAAGCAAACCTGAGGATCAATCGTGGAGAGAAAAATTGGTAGCTGCTGGTTATACTGTAAATAGTGTAATGAAAGGTTTAGGCGATTACGATGAGATTAATGCAATTTGGTTGTCTCATTTAAAAGAAGCTGAAGCAAAATTATAATTCTCAGATCAATTTAATATGCAACAGTAAGGCAGTTTCATTTAATGATACTGCCTTATTATAATATAGGTCCTACATTGTTTAATAACATTTAGATAAATGAATTTTGGCCTATATGTGAATCACAATCATATAATAAAACATTATATATTTGTATCGATTTTGGTGTTCGATTCATCTCTTCGGATGATAGAATGAAAAGGGAATCCGGTTAAACTCCGGAACAGTACCCGCTACTGTAATTCTCGTTTTGCATTTGCAAAATAGGGTTTTTACACCACAAGCCACTGTCTCGATGAGTTGGGATGGGAAGGCCGTAAAAACTGAGAAAAGTCAGGAAACCTGCCAGATGACATCTAATAACATTTTGCTTCCGGGAATCGAAGTATATGTATTGAACGAATGCGTGTGTTCAGTATAATCCTCAATTCTATATTTGTGTGTGCAAATGGCAGCAGATGTGATGTTTAAATAATAATAAACAAGGCAATCATGCAGTTAAAAAATTACATTCTAGGCAGTCTTTTATTATTGCTTAGTCAGAGTCTATTAGCACAAGTTGGAACTTTAACAGGTCAGGTTACGGATATTAATAACAAAGAGCCTTTGATTGGTGTTAATGTCTATTTTCAAGGAACAACCATTGGAACGGCAACTGACGGGAATGGTTTCTATTCTTTCAGAAACTTAAAAGTTGGCGAATATGAAATTATAGTTTCATACTCAGGACATGGAAGAACCAAGAAAATTATCGATGTTAAAGCAGGAGAGAATCGTTTGGACTTTCAAATGAAAGAGTCGGAAAGAGAATTGGGCGAAGTAGTTATTACAGGTACAGGAACACCTCACCACTTAAAGCATGCACCGGTTCAGACAGAATTGATTGGGAAGAAACTTGTGAAAGCTGTAGCAGCATCAGGTTTTTCAGATTTAATGACTAATGTAAGTCCATCTTTTGATTTTAACCCAGGTAATATGGGATCAATGATGACACTAAACGGTTTGGGGAACGATTATATTTTAATACTTGTTGACGGTAAAAGAATGTACGGCGATATTGGTGGACAGAATGATGTGAATCGTATTAATCCTGACGATATTGAGAAGATTGAAGTTGTGAAAGGTGCTTCTTCATCTTTGTATGGTTCGGAAGCAATTGCCGGCGTGATTAATATCATTACAAAGAAATCGAAAAGAAAGGTTTATGCTGAAACGAATAATCGTTTTGGTGAGTATGGAACAAGACAATACCACAATAAACTGGGTTTAAATTTAGGTCGTTTCTCTTCTCTTACCACCTATTCTGTAAAAGAGTCAGATGGTTGGCAGTTGAGTCAATTTGAGATTGACGACGATATGGGTGATGACGATGCATCGAATGATGTTCTTGTGAAAACCGATGCCAAGCAAGTTAATGCTTATGACGATTATACCATCAGTCAACGTTTTGATTATGCAGTGAGTAAAAAGCTAAGTCTTTATGCTTTGGGATCGGGATATGAAAAAGATGTTATGGTACCAACAACGGTTAAGAAGTATGGTTATCATTATAAAGATTTTTCTTATTCGGCAGGAGCCAAGTTCCTAATTAACAAGACCGACTATATTAAAGTTGATTTTAACTCAGATGAGTTTAAATATTATTACAAGTACAATCAGGATGTTGTCTCGTCGAAATCGGGAAAAACGCTTCAAGAAAAAAACGAAAAGGTTCTTAATACCAAACAAAAGCGTGAAGACCTGAATTTAAAATACATCTTCAAACTGAATAAAACGCATCAATTTACAGTGGGTGGGGAATATGTGAATGAGAGTTTAGAGTCTGATGGACGACTGGCTAATTCGAGAGAAAATGCCGCTACCTTTTCAGGATTTGCGCAAGATGAGATTAAACTTATAGATAACCTGACTTTGGTTGCTGGTGTTCGCTACGTTAAGCATAAAGAATTTGGTGATGCTTTTACACCGAAATTATCAGCTCTTTATAAATGGAATGACTTTAATTTTAGAGGAACCTATGCTAAAGGCTTTAAAGCACCTACAATTAAAGAATTGTATTACAGATACGAAAAAAGAGGTAATTTGTACCTAGGAAATACAGATCTTGATCCTCAGAAATCTGATTACTACTCTCTATCTGTTGAGTATATCATTTCAAAATTATCATTAAGTCTTTCAGCTTATCAGAATAAGATTGATGATATGATTGCTTATAAAACGATACCAACAACTCCTGAAGATACTGCTGACGGTGTGAAAAAAACACGTAAGCACTTTAATATTGGAGAGGCAAAATCGACAGGAATCGATTTCCTTTTTAATGTGAAAGTTGGCGGAGGTTTTACACTGGGTGGCGGTTATTCTTATGTGGATGCAAAGAACGAAACAGAAGATATAGCTTTGGAAGGTGTTGCTGAGAACTATGCTAATTTCCGTGTTGGATATAATAGAAATTGGAAAGATTACGTCTTAAACGTGAACTTAACGGGACGTGTTCAGGACGAGAAATTTTACGATGGTGAACCTGATGCAGAAGGCTATAACCTTTGGAAATTGACGACGTCTCACAGCTTTTCAACCCGAGGAGCATCTTTGGAAATAACTGTAGGTCTTGATAATATTTTCGATTATGTCGACAATAACCCTTATGGATCGCATTACGGAACCTTAAATCCAGGACGAACTGTATTTGTAGGTTGTCATATCAGATTCGCAAAATAAAAACACATTTATCTGCAAAAGGCAAATCCCCTAAACTGTTTAAAATTAGAAATTTCAAAACAGGGGGTTTGCCCTTTTTACAATTTTAGGACTGTATCATGAGAAGATTAAAAAATAGCATCATCCAAATCCATAACCTACTAGGGACTTTTCTTAGCCTGATGTTTGTCGTTTGGTTTTTATCAGGTTTCGTACTCATTTATGCTGGCTTTCCTCATGCCTCAAGAAAGGAACGTTTTCTCCATTTGGATCATTTAACTGAATCTGATTTTCAATCGATACAAGCACCATTATCATCTTTCTCAGGACGTGTAGAACTGGAAAAAATGAACAATAAGCCTGTATACAGAGTTTATTCTGGGCGAAAATCACAGAAAGTATACAGCGCTGTTACGCTTGAAAAGCTAAAGGATATCTCGAAGCAGGATGCCATTGCATTGGCCGAAGATTTTAATGGAGGCAAAGTTTCTGAAGTCGAAAAATTAGTAGAACTAGATCAGTGGATGCCCTGGTCGTATTACAAACCACTTTTGCCATTTTACAAATGTGTGATGAACGATGAGGCACATACGCGATTGTATATTTCCGAAAAGAGTGGGAGTATTGTTCAGGAGACCACAAGAAAAAGCCGATGGGCAGCTCGTTTGGGTGCCATTCCCCATTGGATTTATTTTAAATCGCTAAGGCTTAAAACAGGTCTTTGGTTGGAAGTGGTGAAATGGATTTCAATTTTTGGTGTTTTTGTTAGCCTATCAGGCCTAATAGCTGGCTTTATACGTTTGAAGAAACGTAAGAAAAAAGAGAGATGGACAGACTTTAGTCCCTACAAAAAGTTTTGGCACAAGTGGCATCACATTACAGGATTCGTATTTGGATTGTTTGTATTCACTTTTATCTTAAGTGGATTAGTTTCTGTTACCGATATTCCCCAATGGCTTGTGGCTAGGCATAATAAAAAGTCGGTGAAAAGAATCTGGAATCAAAAATTAGATGTCGACCAGCATGCCTCTATCAACTTTACTGATATGTGGAAGATGATCAATACAGGAAATCCGATCCGAAAAGTCGTTTTCAAAACCGTACAGAATCAAGCTTGCTATTGGGTGTATCGCGATCATTTCGAACAGCCCGATGTCTATTGCCTGAGTGATAACGGAACTTTTAATACGACACACTATTCAAAAGAAAGCATAGTAGCTTGGTGCAAGCAAGTCATGCCTGATATGGAGTTTGGTTTAAGCAGTCAGGATGAGTTCGATGCCTACTATCAAAAATCAGGCATGTGGAAACGTCCATTACCCATTTGGCAAATCAATTTACAGGATCCCGATTGTACGCGCTTGTATGTTAGTCCTGCAAGTGGCGAAGTTGTTAAAAGCTATACTAATAACGACAGATGGCGTCGTTGGTTATACCGCTGCTTGCATACGCTCGATTTCCCTTTTTTAAAGAAGCACGATTGGTTACGAAAAGCGCTTTTAGTGTTTCTTTCAATAGGAGGAACCATGGTCAGTGTTTCTGGTTTTGCCTTAGGCGTAAAATGGATCACTCGTAAAAGAAAAAAAGTGAACCCGTATAAACTTAAAATTTAAACGCAAAGGCCGCAAAGAGTATCGCCAAGGGTAAATCGAAATTAGTGAGAATCTGAGTCATCTGTGGTTTATTAAAATAAATAGAATGACCAATAATGTTGAGTACGCAAAGAATTTAAAAAAAATCAGTAATACACATGAAAACGAGATTGCTTATCATTATAATGCTATTGGCTTTGGGATTAAAAGCACAAAATATGAATGAATATACACTTACGGGTACGCGAGAATTTACTTACAACGAAGAAGGACATAAAACAGGTAAATTGACCTACGATACTCTGGGTAATCTGATTAAAAAAGTAAAATATCTTTACGATCATAATGGGAATAAGATTGGTACGGAAAAACGCTTAGCAAATAGCAGCTTGCTTGCTACTTATGAATACGAGTATAATGAAAACAAACTTAAGATAAAAAGTAAGAAGAATGACTTTGTGAAGCATATTGAAAGTGGAAAGACTTATTTGAATAACGCCTTAGGGAAGCCTGAACAGACGGCGTATTATTCTAAGGGAGAGCTTTTAAAAACAAAGTATTACAAATACAATGCAAAAGGAGATGTTAGCGAAATGATCACTTGTAATGCCAAAGGAGATATCATCAGTAAATATACCTACAAGTACCACCATCAGAGCAATAGTTTCGAAAAGGAAACCTATAATAAAGAGAATAATCTGATAAAGCGATCGAAATATGTGTTAGACGATAAGGGAAATAAGATCGAATTCTCCTCTTTTTACTATTCAGGAAGGCGAAAAAATAGCAAAAGGGTGTACACTTACAATGCACAGGGAAAACGAATTGCCGCTAAAGTTTATGCTGTTCTCAACTAAGTGTTTAGGTGTTGTTATCGACTCATATTGAACTGCTTTCATATATTTTAATAGGCTTATGAATTATTTTTTCCCATGACGACATCGGCAATGGCTCCCGAGAAATTTCGGGAGGGGCTCCATAGATAAAAAAGACTCTTTGTCGAATATAGTGGGTGAAGTTTAAACAATTAAATAGGACTATTTTTTATTGCTGGAGTTATTGGACATTGATTTAAGAAATCTTATAAACAAAATGAATGATTAGTAAAACCGGGAAGTTCCGAGCTTGCCGAGGAAATCACCCGGCTGCACTTATCATACAGGCAGTTTTAAGATTGAGAAAATCGCTGCTCCTGAATTTTTGGTTCTTTTGTTTCAAGACAAAAGAACAAGCCCGTCCGGCTAGGACATCAATTTGCATATTTATACAGCATGCTTTGCGTCACTAAATATTCAGTACTAATTAGTAAATTTTGATAAGAATAAACGAATAAGAAATGCAAAGAAAAGGGAATTGGTATAAATGCTTGGGCGTTTTTGTTTTGATGAGCTTTATGGCCTGTCAGCAAGGCAATACCAAAAAGCAAAAGACAGAATCAGAAAAGGAATGGCATGCCAAGAAATTAGAGTATGCCCAAAGTTTTGAACTATCAGATGCCGGCGATTATCAATTGTTGAAAATCTACCGAAAGCGCAAAAAAGACGATTCTTATGAAGCTTTTGCTTTGGTGCCCGAAGGAGGGAAAGCACCCGAAGCTGATATTCAATCTATACCAGTGCCCTGCAAAAAAATAATTTGTCTGTCATCCACCCAGCTTACCTATTTTTTCGCTTTAAACGATATCGATAATATTGTTGCAACCAATAGCAGCAGACATTTGTTTCACGAAGGCATTAGTAAACGTATAGCCGAAGGAAAAGTAAAACGCGTAGGGAAAGAAGGTCATTTTAATACGGAACTCATTGCTGGAATAAACCCAGATGTCATTTTTGTGTCGCCTTATAAAGCAGGCGGTTACGATGCCCTTAAAAACCTCGGAATTCCCTTGGTGCCTATGGCAGCCTACGATGAAAAAACACCTTTGGGACGTGCAGAATGGGTGAAAATGATTGCGCCTTTTATCGCTAAAGAAAAACAAGCCGACTCATTGTTTAAAAAGATATCGATTCGCTACGATTCTTTGAAATGCTTGGCTGCTGAGGTTGAGGAGAGACCGACGGTTTTTTCAGGGAAAATGAGATCGGGAACCTGGTATGTTCCAGGAGGCAATAGTTTCTATGCCCATTACTTTCGCGATGCAGGTGCAAAATATATTGTAGATGATAACAAACAGGGGGCTTATCCTCTTGATTATGAATCGGTGTATTTGAAATCAGCAGATTGTGATTTTTGGAGAATATTGGTACCAGAACCCATTGGTTTCGACCGAAAAGCTTTAATAAAACAAGATGGGAGATACGCTGATTTCAAAGCCTATCAGCAAGGTAATGTGTTGATGTGCAATATTCGCGAAAAGCCCTATTATGAGCAAAATGCCATGAAACCAGACGTGATTTTAGCCGACTATATTCATCTTTTTCACAAAGAATTACTCCCGAATTACGAACCTGAGTTTTATGAAATGTTGAAATAAGTTTATTAGACTTGTTTATAAAATTGGTGAATGAAATAAAACGGATGGTTTTCCTGATTTATTATCAATCTTGTCCTAAATAATTTTGACAATTGAGCTTTCCGCCCAAACTCGACTTCATTTGTTCATTAAGTGATAATTTCAATCGTATTCACTAGTTAGGTTTCGTTATCCTATAAGGAAAACGTAGAATATCTATTCTACATATAGTTGTCGTTTCTCCCTTTACAGGGGAGATGTCCGAAGGACAGAGGGGTGTTCAAGTATTATTTATTATAAACTAGCCCTATACAATATGAATAATTGACACAATAATTGATTAATACAAAGGAATAAATAGACAAGCTAAAAATCACATCAATACGAGCGAGTCTAAACTGGATACTAACTTTATACAAATCAGATACCTTTAAATGAAATCCATACTATTAAAAAAATCAGTTCTTTTACCCTTATCACTCTTCGTTTTATTGGTTTTGGTAGCC
>Ga0209379_10000945_pt1 | contig 20634 bp, 15 predicted proteins | sample tdDd001_FD_187124 | JGI IMG/M metagenome (GOLD analysis project Ga0209379, IMG submission 187124) | Marine sediment microbial communities from the Atlantic coast under amendment with organic carbon and nitrate - tdDd00.1 (SPAdes)... | ecosystem: Environmental > Aquatic > Marine > Coastal >...
CATGGCAAAAAACCCTTCATGATACATGAAAAAGAAGCCATGAAGCATCACATATACACCACAGGAAATTCCCATTGCCTGACGTACATACAAATTACTTTTAGTTCCAAATACAATTCTAAATGGTGTGATCATTAAAACAGCAATCATCCAGCGTATTGCCCATTCGCCTGTAGAATGAATTGTAACTTTTACTCCTGGAACAATATCGAATCCGATTTTTTCAGCAATGTGCTCAGGTACTTCATAATCGTCGAATAGGATCATATCAAAATCACTATTTGAGAAATTAAAACTGACAAAGGAAAAAATATTTATTAATGGTAGAAATGCCAACAACACAACCAAAATCCACGCCCAATTCTTCTTCAAAAAACTCATAAATACCACATTAAACAACATACAGTTTCCTATTATTTAGAATATTTCAAAATTGGAAAATATATTCTGCTTTTAAAATACCAACATGTTGGTATTTCAAGAGATAATGAAGAATAGAATAAATTGTGCTGAAACTAGCCTACTTTGCTTATTTGCTTTAGTTTATTCATATCAAGAATTGAAACAGCTCGCCCACTCACTTTAATAATATTATCGGTTTCGAAACCGGACAATTGTTTTGATACACTTTCGCGACTGGTACCAATCATATGGGCAATTTCCTTTCTGCTTAATGGCAAGTAGAATTCTTCCGACATGAAAATAATTTGCGAGAAATAAAGAAGTGCATCCGCTACTTTTCCAAAAATCTTCTTTTGATGTTGATCGATAAAACGATGGTAATTGTTCAAACTATCATTGCAAACCGAAGAAAGAATTTCATAACTAAAACGTCCATTTTCCTTTATAAATTGAGCGAAAACAGATAACTCGATAAAACAAACACGAACTGGTGTTAAAGCAGAATAGGAATAATGATTGCAAGTATCGCTAAAAATAGAATGAAGACCAAGGTATGAATGCGGTTTTACGACCTGCAGAATATATTCCTGATGCAATCCAGATTTCCCATATTCTTTAACCAATCCTTCCCGAAGATAAACGATATGGGAAGTCATTGAGCCTTCGGATAATATCATTTCTCCTTTCTCAAATTTAACCTCGTTGCAACTCATACTTAATTGCCGTAATTCGGGAATAGAAAGACTTTGAGCTGCACAAGACTTATCGTCGCACATCTGACAACTAGAGAATATCTTATTATCTGACTGAAATAGCATAATACTGTGATATATATCACAAAGATATGATAAAACAATCACATAAACCTATTCTATTTTAGCCTATATACTATCGTAACTTTGTAATAAACAAAGGATTTTAACTTTTTCCAGTATTAACATTACGAATTAAACGATTAATGAAAAAACTGTTGTTCATATCATCACTTTTTGCAATTATCTTGTTTGTAGATTATTTAATATTAATTGCGCTTGGCTGTTCTGCATTTGGTTTTGGAGCCCAGGATGGATTCTATTGCGGATTCTATTGTAAGTTTGCTTTAAGCTTAATTACACTTAGCTTGATAGGTGGATTTTTTGCGGCAAAAAAGCTAATTCACAATATTGCGTAGTAATTTGTTAAAAATAAGGTAAAATAAAAAGAGGCTACATCCGTGTGGACAGAGCCTCTTTTTTTATAATTTCTGAAGGAACTAAAGTCCCAAATTTTTATTTTTTATTACTTCGTCCTGAAGTTTTCTTGCAAGCTTCTGCTCACGAACCAAGGCATTCTTACGGTGCGTATCAAATTCCTCACGAACCTCTTCTAAAGTTGTTTTGGTTTCTACAGTAACAGTATTGCTTCGTTTATAAAGCATAAAGCAAATTCCTGCTACAGCCAACGAGCCTAAAATAATTACCCACATAATTGTATTGTAAGTTCCTTTAGGCAATTCTGCTCCAAAAAGTTTCATGCTATCTTTCGCTTTGATAGTCGCATCCAGCTGATTTTGTAATTTCTGCATGTCAGCCTTTAATGTCGTAATCTCACCATTTTGTTTCCCAACCAATGCTTTAGAATCCTTTAATCTTGATCGGAATGATTTTAATGTATCCTGTACATTGGCTCCAAATTTATTGATCATGTTTACCTTTATCACTTCATGATCTTGCCAATTACTCGATTTCTTTTTCATGTAATCGAATTGACTTTTTATGGTTCCATTATCAAGAGAGGGTTTCACTTCTTCTTTTGCAGGTGGAGTATCCTGTGCAAACAGTGATAGAGACACTAAAAATATTACAATAAAAGAAAGAATTGATTTGTGCATGTTCATTGGTTTTCTATAATTATTATTTACTGATTACAAAGAAAACGATATTCATCTAGTAAAATTGCCGATTGTCTAAATTTTCTTAAACTATTTTCTAAGCAGAATTTCGACTAGCATTTATGTTTCCATAAAGAGATCGTATCACTAACTTCTGCAATATACTGTATTTCGATAGCTTTGTTTCATTATTCTGCTCCATTTCGCGAATTTTTATCAATGCATACTGTTGAATTGTAATCAATGGCATTACCATTTCCTCTCTCAATTTAATTGAATCTCTTAAAACCATAGATTTTTCCATCAATTGTGATTGACCAGAAACTTTTCTCAGCATTTCAATACTCAATTGATACTCATCGTAAATCCAAGTCCAAAATTCACCAAACTGCTCATCATACTTCATATATTCGGTCAGCTTGAAATACGATTTACTTATGGATTGCATGCTGTTCTCCACCAAAGTTCTAAAAAATAAAGATTTTTGATAAAGTTTTTGACAGGCTTCAAAATCGCCATCTTCCTCCACTCTTTTTAAGGATGTACCTACTCCAAAAAATCCCGGTACATTCTGTTTCATCTGACTCCAGGCGCCAACAAACGGAATTGCTCTTAAATCCTCAAAGTTCAATTTCTCTGATTTGTTTCTTTTTCCCGGTCTACTGCCAATATTTGCCTTTCCGTAATATTTCAGAGCACTCATTTCTTCCAAATAAGGCACAAACTTATCCGAAGTTTTAAATCTCTGATATTCTTCCAAGCTATACTTCGATAATTTTTCCATTACAGATCGGTCAGTTTCACTTAGCTGTTTACTTTCATCATCAAACAACCGATTTTCCAATCCTGCGGAAATCAAGCGCTCTTGATAAAACTTTGCAGAATCTTTGGTTCCAAATTTTGAACTAATGGTTTGTCCTTGTATGGTAACCTGAATATCCTTATTCTCGATATTCTTACTTAGGGATGAATAGAACTTATGTGTGTTTCCGCCACCGCGAGCCGGAGGTCCTCCACGTCCATCGAAAAAGGCAACTGTAATTCCCATCTCTCTGGAAAGTTTGGTAATGTTCTCTTTTGCTTTATAAATATTCCAATTGGCAGAAAAATATCCACCATCTTTTGTTCCATCCGAGAAACCAAGCATAATGGTTTGTTTCATCCCTCTACTCTGCAGATGCTTCGAATATTCTTTATTCTCATACAACTTCAGCATGGTTTTATCTGCCCGCTCTAAATCATCAATCGTCTCAAACAATGGAATGATATCCAAGGGTACTTTTTCCTGCCATGCACACAATCTCGACATCGCAAAAACCCGCGCTACATCTTCTGCACCTCTACAATTGCTAATGATAAATCGATTACAAGCAGCCTCTCCATTTCTCAACTGAACTTCTTTAATAGTCTCAAACAAATTCAAAGTATCGCGACAAACTTCATCATTGGTTTGAAACATCGACACCTCTGTTTTAAGTTCGGTAATAGCATTAAAATCGAGAGCACAATTCCTATTTTTTAATTCCGGAGCGGTTGTACACAAAACATCAAAAGCTTTCTTAATGATTCGACTGTCTTGTCGGATATCAATGCAAGCGAAGTGTGTCCCAAATAACTTTATTTTATTTCTGAATTCTCTCAGCAAATCAAGAAAGAAACCATCATGTTCATCCAGTAAGATCTTTTCAATTTTATCTAGTTCCAATAGGATATCTTCCTGATAAATTTTATCTGTTTGATCTGAACTATTTAACGATTCCAGAATTCTCTCTTCCAAATCAACCACCAATTCGTACACGCCCTTAAAACTCAAACGTCTTCGTAGTGCGCGAATATCTTTGTGGTAATTTGAGAATAGAATATTACGCAATCGATCAGCTACAGCTATAGTTGTATCTGTATTAACAAAAGGGTTTCCATCACGATCGCCACCTGGCCAAAACCCAAAAGAAATAACTTCTCCACTTTGCTTTTCAGGATCATCTACTTCCTTCATCAATTCCCCATAAAGATCAGAAGCTGAATGATAAAAAATGTTTTCCAAATACCAGGTCAAACTTTTAGCCTCATCGTAAGGTTTTGGTTTTTCTTTTTTGAAGAAAGGTGTTTTACCCAATTGTGTAAGCAACAATTTTATCTGTAATAGATCATTTTTTTGTATGGCATCAATTAAATCGTTGATAATTGCCAAAACTGTGCTCGGATAAAACTGGGTTGGATGAGCTGTAAGCACAATTCGAACTGCCAAACTTCGTAATGCTTCACTCATTTTAGATTTGCTTTCTTCTCCTGAAAGTCTGTTTCGAATAGACTCCAATTTTCCTCTTCCCTCCGGATCGTATAGCTTCAAAAATGCAGCATCTTCTAATGCATCTAACAAAACAACTTGTCGTTCGATGTAACTTATCACTCGAAACATGAAGTCCTGTTGTTCTTTTTCTGTTTTGAACTCGGTTTGTTTGTCGAAAAATTGATTGAGTATCTCTACCGGAGATTTTCCTTCTTCCAAACCTTTGGTACATTCATCTTTTAATAATGGAATCAGTATTCCGGTTCCGTGAATTCCATCCAAAGGCAAGGTCAGGAATATGCTGTTGTACAATTTGTACTTTAATTCAACTTCATTTTGAAATTTTTCTGAGAGCATAGGCTATTTATTTTTTTATCCCCCTTGATAAACTGAATACTTGTAAGCCTTAAGATAATAAAAATGTAGCTGATTTAACGCCTTCCAAAAATCCCCTTGGGGATAAGAATTCTCCCATAGAGGATTAAGCTTATCCCCTATGTCCGCAAACATATCCCTTTGGGGAGAATGATCATCTCCCTGGGGATGATATAAATCCCTTAGGGGCGCATTGTTCTCCCCTTGTCCTCCAAGATCATCCCCTTGGGGCGAAGACTTATACCATAAGGGAGAAAGTCTGTCCCCTTCCTTTAAATAATTATCCCCTTAGGGATAAGATAAATCCGAAAGGGGAGATAGTATGTTCTTTTGTAAATTTTGTTGATTATTTCCTATTCCAACGCACTGTTGTTATTACTGGCAAATGATCAGAAGGATAACGAGAGTCAATCTTATCCTCAATTATTTGACAGCGCTTCACCTTGCAGTTTTCATCCGTAAAGAGATAATCGATACGATCGGTAACTTCTTTGTCGTGCTTAAAGGCATTAAAAGTTCCCAAGTTTGGATTCTTTTTATTTCTAAGATTACTATCAAACAGTTCAGAACATAGATATTGAATTGCCTTCGATTCTGGTTTTAAGTTTAAATCGCCCATTAAAATGGCAGGATAATTTTGGCTATTGAGTTCCTGAATCTTCTTTACGATTAACTGAGAACTTTCATACTGCGCCTCTTTACCCACATGATCAAAATGAGCATTGAATACCCAAAAACGATCACCCGACTTCTTATTTTCGAAAAGAGCAGATGTACAAATTCGTTCCAAAACAGCATCCCAACCTATTGATATTTTATCAGGAGTGGTTGACAACCAAAAAGTAGATTGTTCAATTACTTTTAACTCGTCCTTTTTATAAAAAATAGCACAATACTCTCCTTTTTTCTTTCCATCATCACGACCTATTCCCAGGTAAGAATAAGCATCTAAATTTTCATTTAAATATTCGAGCTGATGATTCAATCCTTCTTGCGTCCCAAATACATCTGGGCTGTATTTTTCTATCAAATTAATGACATTATCCTTTCTCGCATCCCAACGGTTGATTCCATCATTTGGATTGTCGTATCGAAGGTTATAGGTCATCAACTGAACAGTTTGAGCATTTGTGTTGAAGCCAAACAGAATCAATAAACTGAAATATAGTAAGTGTTTCATTTTCTTTGAAATTATAGAGATAAAAAAAGCTGTACCCCTTTGAGAATACAGCTTAAATGATATGATTACTTTGCTCCAAGTACAAAATGCAATTCTCCACCCTGCAGAATCTGCTGGTGAGTAATTGTTAATTCTTTATACTCTTCACCATTAAGCAGAATTCTCTGAATGTAGTGATTTTGATCTCCCTGATTTTCGGTAGAAACGGTAAAGGTTTTACCATTTGGAAGATGAATTACGGCATTATCCACCCATGGAGAGGTAAGATCGTAAATTCCATTTGATGGATTTACAGGATACATTCCCATTGAAGAGAATATTAACCAAGCCGACATTTGTCCACAATCCTCATTTCCACAATAACCATCTGGTTTAGTTGTGTATTGCGTATTGATAATTCGACGAACCATTTCCTGTGTCTTTTTTGGCTGACCTATATAATTGTACAAATAAGCTACGTGATGGCTAGGCTCATTCCCATGTGCATATTGTCCAATCATACCGGTACTAAAAATCGGAAGATCATCGCTCGCTTCTGGATAATAGGTAAACATAGAATCTAACTTGGCTGTAAATTTTTCCTTCCCAACTGTTTGGATAAATTCTGGTACATCCTGCGGTACATACCAAAAATACTGCCATGCATTACTTTCACAGAAGTAATTGGTATAATCCTTAGGTACAAAAGGTGAGATAAATTTTCCCTGATCATCTTTCGGACGAAAAAAAGTTGATTTGGTATCGTAAAGATTCTTCCAATTTTCTCCTCTTTTCAGGAAATACTTGTAATCTTTTTCCTTATTCAATGCTTTCGCAAATTGTGCAATACACCAATCATCGTAAGCATATTCCAAAGTTTTGGATACCGACCAATTCTCACCTTCAGCATCCGTTGGAACATATCCCAAGTGCATGTATTCATCAATTTGTCTGCCTTTTTCTTTTGCCGACTCAACACAAGCCTGATAAGCTTTTTCCGTATCCATATTAATGCCTTTAAAATAAGCATCAACAATAACCGGAACCGCGTGATAACCAATCATCATATTGGTTTCATTTCCTGCCATTGACCAAACCGGCAATAAACCAGTTTCATTGTAATGACTTAAGAAAGACTTCACAAAATCTTCTACCTTATCCGGACAAAGAATGGTGTACAATGGGTGCGCCGTACGATAAGTATCCCATAAAGAAAAGGTATCGTAACGATGAAATCCTTCAGCTTTGTGATATTCGCCGTCAGCACCTTTGTGCATTCCATCTACATCGCTATGCAAGCTTGGCGTAAGATAAATATGATATAAATTAGTATAGAACAATTCTTTTTGGTTTTCGCTACCTTCAATCTCTATTTGTGACAATAGTTTTTCCCACTCCTCGTCAGCATTGGCAACAGCTAAGTCGAAATCCCAAGAAGTTAATTCTGCTTTCAGGTTTCTTTTTGCACCATCGATAGAAGCTGATGAAAGAGCTACCTTAACCAATACCTGCTCTTGATCCGAAGTCGCAAATTCAGCAACAAATTTAGTTTTTGCTGCATTCACCATTTCACCTTCTGCTTTATCTTTCCCCTCAAATAATTCTATGTTATTAAATGATTTAGAAAATTGAGCTGTAAAATAAACATGCTGATCTCTTGCCCAACCGTTAGATTTACGATATCCAGAAATGGTAGAGTCATTTTCAATAATAATTTTTGTATCGTAAGGATTATCCCAATTCAATTTATAACCCAAATCCAATATGATTTGAGATGTCTCATCTTTAGGAAATGTGTAACGGTGAAATCCAACACGCTTGGTCGTAGTTAATTCAGCAGTAATACCAGAACTCAACAAGTCTACTTTATAGTATCCTGGTGATGCTTCTTCCTTATCGTGTGAGAATTTTGAATAAGGGCGATAATCTCCCTCTGGCGTTAAGCTTTCAGTAAATCGACTATTCAAAGGCATTACCAACAAATCATACATATCTCCGGCTCCTGTGCCCGAAAGGTGTGTATGGCTGAAACCTGCAATTGTAGAATCTGGCCAAAAATAGCCTGCAATTCTATCCCAGCCCGGCAAACCATTATCTGGACTTAACTGGACCATTCCAAAAGGAGCAACAGCACCAGGATAGGTGTTCCCAGGTCCATCGGTTCCAACAAAAGGGTTTACGTAATCGGTTAACTTTTTCTTGCTTTCTACCTGCTTATCACTACAGGCAACAAAGCCAATCATTGCCAAAAAAACGGCTAATAATCTCATAATCACTAATGATTTAAATTTCTGGATTTATAAAATTCAGAAACTGTAAATTTAAATTTGGCTTTTGGTGATAATTCGCATCAAATATAGGGAAAAGAAAGGGAATAGGCTCTTGATTTTTGTATGGATTATAAACAATTCTACTCTCATTTTGTCATACAAATAAGGATTATCTTTTTAATGTTAAAATAGTACATAAGGAAAAACAAATAAATTAGTAAATTAGGTTTGCTAAGAATAAATCCTTTAACCTATGAAAAAACTACCCTTCTTCATCTTAGCATGCCTATTAATATCGGCGTGTGTGCACAATCAAAATACCAAAACTATGAAATCTGGTGATTATATTGGGGAAACACCTCCCGATTCCATTGCCAAAATATTTGCTCCAAATTTTATTTCGACACACCTACATGAGCGGGATTTTACCATAACTCCTGATGGAAAAGAATACTATTACACCGTTTGGGGACGAGACTATTATGCCATTGCAGTTACCAAACAGGTGAATGGAGAATGGACAGAACCAGCAATTGCTCCTTTTTCAGGCAATAAAAAATACAGAGATTTAGAACCATTTATAAGCAAAGATGGAGCACATTTCTATTTCATGTCGACTCGTCCTCCAAAAGGAAAAGAAGAAAAAGATGGATGGTTTTACCAAAACATTTGGGTAATGGACCGAATAGAAAATGGATGGTCGGAACCTTACGAATTGGGTGAACCTGTAAACTCAGATGCAGGCGAATATTTCCCTAGTCTTACAAATGATGGTACCATTTATTTCACAAGAGAAGATGGCGAAGGTCAGCAATCTATTTACCGATCGAAAATGATAGACGGCAAATACCAAAAAGCAGAACGTTTGCCGGAGGAAGTTAATGCGTCCAGAATGCAATACAATTCGATGATTGCTCCCGATGAAAGTTATATTATTGTTTGTACAAAACTGGAAGGAAATACCATTGGACGAACTGACTATTGCATCAGCTTTAATTTAGGTAAAAATAAATGGACTCCTCTGATTAATATGGGAAGTAAGGTGAATTTTCCCAATTGTCATGCACTCTCTCCTTCCTTATCAGCAGATGGAAAATATTTTATTTTTTCTAGTAATAAACAAAGCGATACAGATAGAACAAAATTAGACCTGAATCTGTTAAAAGAACAAGCCTTATCTCCACAAAATGGAAATTTAGATTTGTATTGGATCAAAAGTGATTTTATAGAAGATATTCGTAAGGATTATTTCGCAAACCATTAATCTTTTAATTGTATAGACGCATGAAAATATTACTGACAGGTGCTAATGGATATATTGGAAAACGATTGTTACCGGTTCTATTGGAACAAGGTCATAAAGTAGTTTGCTGTGTACGAAACAAAGAAAGATTTGCACCTAAAGAACTGAATCATCCAAAGCTTGAAGTAATTGAAGCCGATCTACTAAAAAGAAATTCATTGGATAAAATTCCGACAGATATCGAGATCAGTTACTATCTGATTCACTCCATGTTACATGACACTGAAGATTTTGATGAGTTGGAAAAAAAGTGCGCACTAAATTTTATTGATTTCCTGAAAAAGACCGAAAATCGACAAATCATCTATTTGAGTGGAATTGCAAATGAGGAAAAATTATCGAAACATCTAAAATCGAGAAAAGAAGTTGAGGAGATTTTAAAACAAAGCAGAAGCTATTACACAATCCTAAGAGCTGGTATTATTGTTGGTTCAGGAAGTGCTTCTTTCGAAATTATTCGCGATTTGGTGGAGAAACTTCCCATTATGGTTTCTCCTAAATGGCTGCTAACAAAATGTCAGCCTATTGCTGTAAGAAATGTAATTGAATATTTACACAAGGTTATTTACCACAAGGAATGTTTGAACCAAACCTTTGATATTGGCGGTCCTGAAGTTCTCAGTTATAAGGAAATGCTTTTGCAATATGCCGAAGTTCGAAAATTGAACCGAAGAGTCATTACCTTTCCTGTGATGACTCCCCGACTTTCCTCCTACTGGTTATTTTTCATCACATCAACCTCATACAATTTGGCAGTTAATTTGGTAAATAGCATGAAAATAGAAGTTGTTTGTCGTCCGAATAATGTTGCAGAAGTTTTAGACATACGACTACTGCCCTATAAGGAGGCAATTGAACGTGCCATGGGGAAAATCAAACAACAAATGATCATTTCATCTTGGAAAGATGCCTTAAGTAGCGGACGGCTTCCCAATAAAAAGATGAAATATATCGAACCTCCCTCATATGGTTGTTATTTCGATGAGAAAATTCTTGAAATTGGAAATAGTAAACCAAAAGTTCAAAACAATATTTGGGCACTTGGTGGTGATAGAGGTTGGTATTATGCCAATTGGTTGTGGCGCTTACGAGGAACACTCGATAAAATATTTGGAGGTGTAGGGCTCAATCGTGGTAGACGACATCCTTCGGAAATTGAAATTGGTGATTCCATTGATTTTTGGCGAGTACTTCTTGCCAATAAAGAGAATGGTAGACTATTACTGTATGCTGAAATGAGATTGCCTGGTGAGGCATGGCTTGAATTCTCCTTTAAGAAAAACAATGGAAGCTATGCACTACAACAAAAAGCCATTTTTAGACCCAAAGGAATTATGGGAAGATTGTACTGGTTTTTGAGCTATCCTTTTCATGTGTTTATATTTAGGGGGATGATTAAGGGAATTATAGAATACGATAAATAGTTTAATCACAAAAAGCAAAAAAAATATTCTTACGATTCAATTTTACCTTGCTATATTGAGTCTCCGAAATACAAATAGAGCAACAAAAAACTAAATACTATGAAAAAACGAGTAACAGGAATAGGTGGTATCTTCTTCAAATCCAAGGATCCTAAAGCAAGCAGAGAGTGGTACAACAAACATTTAGGTATTCAGTGTCCTGATGAATATGGTGGAATGTTCGAATGGCGCAAAACTAGTAAGCCAGACGAGACAGCTTTTACCATTTGGAGCCCATTCGAAGAAAAAACTGAATATTTCCAGCCATCGCAAAAAGATTTCATGTTTAACTACAGAGTAGAAAACCTTGTTGAGTTACTGAAATTGCTGAAAGAAGAGGAAGTTGAAATAGTTGGAGAAATGCAAGAATTCGAATACGGAAAATTCGCATGGATTCTTGATCCGGAAGGAAATAAAGTAGAACTTTGGGAACCAATTGAAGGTCCATTTAGCGAAATGTATAAGGGCAAATCAACCTCTGAATAAACCATAAGAATGAGCTTACCTATAGTTAATTTTTTAGATGCACTTAGCATCCCCGAAGAAAACCTGAAATACTCAATTGTTTGTTCCCAATATCAGAACAATTGGGTATTTGTTCGCCACCGCTTGAGAAACACCTGGGAAATGCCAGCTGGTCATATCGAGCCTAATGAGAGTGCCTTACAAGCAGCCCGACGAGAATTGTACGAGGAAACTGGCGCTACAGATTTCGGGTTGAGATTGATAGCCGATTACTCTTGCGACTGGAAAGGTGAAGTAAAATATGGTAGAATATTTTTTGCCAACATTCACCACTTGGGCAAATTGCCAGTATCTGAAATTGCAGAAGTTCAATTCTTTAAGGATCTGCCAGAACAATTGACCTATCCTGATATTCAGAATTTGGTGTTTCAGAGAGTCTTATCAATCCTATCCATACAATTAAATCAATTACCTCAATCTATTAAAGAATAATATGCAAATGATATTGACTCCATCTTATGAAGATATTTTTGATGGACCTAAACCCAAATTAGAAGATATACTAAAAAGAACTTCTACAGCTATACTAATTGAACTTATCGCATATATTGATGCACAATTATACCCAAATGCTACTTGGAATAAACAAGTCAATATCCTAAAGCACTACTTAAGTAGACAACCTGTAAATCTTCGTAACAAGATTTTTGCTAAGTTTGATTTATTCAAATTCAAAAATGGGAATAATGATATTTCCCTATTCTCGCGGATATATTTAAAGTATTTTCTTCATGCCGTATTATTAAATGATAATAACTTGATTGCTGATGATACATCTCCAACTCAAGAATTAGATTTCTTTAAAGCTTATTTACTTATTCAATCTGAACAAAACATCCTAGCAACTAAAAGGTATAAAATTGAAAGGCAATCATCTAATGGAGATTTTTTTCCAATTCATACATGGCCTATCCTTATAAACCAATTTGATATACAAATAATTGTTAATCCCATATATAATTTAATAAAAGGAGTTTGTTTTTTAAATTATCTTCAATTTCATTCTAATTATTCTAAGTACGTTATTTCGTTTCTTAATAAAAATAACAAACCAAATTCTTGGGAATATCTTATGACAATTTTTGGTTTATTACAGAAAACTTTAAAAAACAATAAGGCAAATTGTAATAATTACTTTTTTACTTGTTCCAAAGAGTTACAATTACTATTTAATCACTTAACATTAACTGTCGATGAATATAAACGAAAAGTATCATCTAATAAGGAAAATTTCTCTTTATTTAAGGCGAAGCCTTTAATGAAACATGGTGAAAGATATATAGTGCTTGACTGGAATCTTTTAATGAATAAAATATACGATGGGCTAATATTTGACTTTTATAATACTTCAGGAATCAAAACAAATCAAGATTTTGATACACTCCCTAAATTTAAAAAATTCATAGGTAACGAAATTACGGAGAAGTTCCTCTTTCAGCGATTGCTCAATAAAATACTGGATAAGAAACATTGTAAATTAAACCTTCCTGAATATGATGATCAAGGTGAGCCTGATGGCTATTTTAGAAAAAATAGCTCGATTGTTCTATTTGAGATTAAAAACGCTTTTTTTCCAGCCTCAGCTATTGAATCCTGTACATACCAAGATATTAAGAATACAATAGACTTGAAGTATAATAATAAGAAAAAAGGAATTGCACAAATAATTAAACAGATACAAAAGCTATCACAATCTCCTTTTTATTTTGATGAATATAGAGGTAAGATCAAAACAAAAAATCTCCAAATATATCCGGTAATGATATATACAGACAAACATTTTGGAATGCCTGGAGTAAGCAATTATTTAAATAACGAATTCAATTTAAAACTTGATAGTTTAAACTTAAGACAGAACTTTAAGAAAATTCAAAACCTAACCTTTATTGACTTTGATTTATTTATTCGTTTTCATAAATACCTAAATACCCATGGTTTTATCCAAACAATAAACAGTTTACATAGTGAACTAAAAAAAAGAAAAAGGAATAGTTCCAGAGGCAAGCAAATTCAAGATTTTTTAGATTTTAATGAAAGTCAAGATCAGATATTTCAAGATTTAAATCTAATGAAACGAGAAAAAGAACATAACCTCAAAGAATTAATTAACCTTTTAGAGCTTACTGAAGGTTTACCAAAAAATTAATTAAACCATAAAACATGTCCCAAATCCATTTTCATTCCGATTTTTACGAAGCCATTAAAAATGGCAATAAAACTCAGACGGCAAGAGTTGATGAATCCATTCCTGAATTGGGAAATGGAGAAGCAATTTTCGATGACAAAGCTCCAATTCCTATTGAAATCATGAAAGTTACACACAAAGGATTTGAGAGTTTAACATTGGAAGAAGTTAAACGAGATGGTTTCAATTCTAAAGATGAATTATGGTCTGTTTTGTTAGGATTTTACCCTCATTTGAGCAAAACAGACCCCTTGATGCTTATAGTATTCAGTGCAATATAGATTCTTATTCTTCAATTAAAATACAAACAGGTTTAGGAACTTTCACCTCATCTACGAAAGTGAGTAAGCCTGTTTTTTCATCTCTTGAAAAACTCACCAAATTATTGGTATTTTGATTGGCTACAAGCAGATATTTACCATCAGGTGAAAGAGAAAAATTTCGAGGATGATCACCACGAGTTGATTCATGTCCAACTAAACTTAAATTTCCATCATTCAATAAGGAGTAGATAACAATGCTATTGTGTCCTCGATTCGATCCGTATAAGAATTTACCATCAGCGGAAATGTGGATATCTGCAGTATAACTTGTTCCTTTAAAATCGACAGGCAGAGTTGAAATATTAGATATCAGCTTGTATCCGTCATCAGATATATTAACCAGACTAATTGTATTGTCCAATTCATTAATTACATACAAATATTTTCCATTAGGATGAAACGTTAAATGACGCGGACCTGCACCTTCAGAAAGTTGTATGCAATTATTCTCGACAGCTTTAAATTTATCCTTACTTATTTTCGAAATCCACAATTCATTGGTTCCTAAATCGACTGCAACTATTTTATCAGAATTAGGTTGAAAGCGCACGCTATGTGCGTGTGGATTATCTTGTCTGCCCTTAACAGTTCCGGAACCTTCGTGTTGATTTACATCTAGAAGCTCCGTTAAATTACCATCCTCATCAACCTTTAATAGCCCTGTATTTCCACCTGTATAATTTGCAGTTAAAATAATACCATCCTCATTTGCAGTCACAAAACATGGATGCGCTCCACCACTCGATTCACGACTAATCAATTTCAGGCTATCACCTATTTGATAAGATTCAACACTCCCACTTCCATTAAAGCTATTTATCTCGTTCACGGCAACCAAGGTCTTTCCTTTATTGGCAAAGGTCAAAAAAGACGGATTCTCAGTCTCAGCTTGCAAACTCAAATTCTTAAATTTTCCTGTCTCATCCATTTCCAATTTATAAATCCCTTTTGAATCGGTATCGGTATAAGTCCCAATGAAAATTAAGTAGGAAGAATTCGGCATATGATTTTTCTGCTTTTGATTTTGACAGGAAAGTGCTACACTTAATATCAGCACGATCAATAGAGTGTGTTTTATCATGATCTTTATTTTAATTGCTAAAGATAAACACTAATGTCCTAAAAAAATCAAGCTTGCTTTTAAATCAACTATCTTATTTGCTTTAAGTTTAAATGTGACCGGGATTTTCGAGCTAAGTTTTTAATCTATCAAAATAATCTTACGCTTCTCCGTTTTATCGAGGTATTTTATGAGTAAAAAGTAAACACCAGCCGACAGACCACTCAAATCCAAATCAGCACTATTACTTGAATTCAAATAATCCAACACTTTTCTTCCTGTGGAATCGAAGGTACTGATATGAAATTCGCTTACTTCATCATCATCAATCAAGACAGTAAAATTTCCATTACTTGGATTTGGAAAAACCTTCACCTCACCATCAATTTCCTCTTCGGGATCAGGTGTAGGATCAGGATCAGGGTCTGTATCTGGATTCGGATCGCTTGCAATCGTATCACGAATCACAAGGGTATGATTTCCTTCCGCCAGATCAACAGTGATCTCAAAAATTCCATCTGTATTGGAATCCCCTGTTCTTTCCAAAACATCATCAACAAATACTCCAAATGAAGTATTACTTTTCATATCCATGGCAAATATTTTTACCGTGCGATTTCCGTCAATTGGATTCACAGAATATCTAACAGCCGCAGTATCTCCTTGTGCCTGGAACAGATACAAATGATTTTCCCAATCGATACCAATGGTGCTTTCATTCTGTAACAATTCACCACCTGCATTGGCTTGATTTTTACCGTCACCAATCTTAAGTGTGTGCAAAAAAACTAAATTCTCTTTAACATCAGTGGGTTCAACTTCAATTCTCCACGAACCAGGATCCTCCTCATCGTCACCAATATTGCCACCATGAGGGTAATTCGTTCCATCAACCCAAAACTCGTAACCATCTCCACCAATTAAGGTTGTGGTAGTAGATTCAGGTAATAAGGTTCGTACGCCAATGCTTCCATTGCCATTACTTGCCTCGTAATCCTTACCATCGTAAGTGATAATTTTATTGGCAACTGCAGTACTCACCACCTTACCATTAATATTAGGTCGGTTCACGAAATGATTGATGTATTTTGCTTTGCGCTCCCTTGATTCTATATTTAAAAGGTGCAAGTGATCTAAAACCAAAACTCTATCTGGTTTGTGATAAAGCAATCGGCGCTCAAAGCGATCCAATTTATTGGAAGCATAAGAATCTGCCGCATCCGATACATGATATGCGTAGTCATCACCCGATACATAGCGAATCCATTTGCCTCGCCTGTGATCATCTTCAAAAACCTCATCTAAATTTTCCAATCGATCGGATTCTATCTGTCCTCCATCGTTCGAAACAGATCTGCCAAATGCCCGATACGATTCACTACCATCAAAAACACAAATGGAGTTGTGCGCAATGGTTCTGGAGTAGTAATTGTTGTAATGAGTAGTTGCATACGAATCGTAATATCCCGCATCTATAATCTGTGGTCTATCCTTTATTATCGAAAAAGTATTGTTGTCGCGATGCTCGTGATCAGCCCTTTTCGATGGTGCACAATAATACCAAAGCATGGTAGCATCATCATCCCAGGAAGTTCTGCCAACTGCCAAGCCAGTTTTATCAGCCCACCAATTTAAGGGTGGCTCCGGGTGTTGCACATTACTGGCTTCAAAATCTTTATAAATCAACTTTTGAAATACCAGTGCCGTATTGTGCAGATTCCCAGTTGCTCCATATTCCTGAACCAAATACTGACTACGCGGATCACCATATTCGGCAGCATGTCGATACATGACTCTGTTTGCCTGGTCTAATCGAATAATGGCATCTCCCAAATGAATCGTATAATTATCGGGGCGATAAAAATACCAATATTGATTGATTGACTCTTTGATCCAAGGCTGATCCTCGTAATAATTCTTATCTGTACCATAAAGCATATCATCAAAAAGCTGATACTGCCTCGGCAATCCAAACATGGAATAAGCCGCTCCCCAATTCCATCCTCCATCATCATCACGGAAGTGAGCGAAAGCAGGTAAAATTCCATTTTCCCATTTGCCAACCAAGGTTCTATACCAGGAATTTACAGTAGACATTTGAGATGAAGACAATCCATCTGCACCATGCAAAGCCAATGCTGCATGAAGAGTTATGCTACAGTTGTAAATGTTATGGCTGGTAACATAGCTATTCCCCGATGGAGTAAGTACATAATTCTCCATGAAATATTCCAGTACAGGATACAAAGCTTGCGATAATTCCTGCCGGAGAGCTTGAGGAATGTCATCGTAAGTCCAATCCAAAAGAATGCCACCATAATCGCAATTCCGTCTCAATAAATTCTCTTTGGTATCACCTGAATAATTATCAAAATCCAAAGAGTTTAAGTATTCGATGTATCTGGATACAATAAATTCACATCGTTGCAAAGCCAAACCATCAGTTTGCATTTTTAAAAGAAAGGCTGTCATTTTCGACATCAGAAAAGCATCGTTCGAATCAAATTCAAAATTCCATTGCGATTGATCGGAACCCACCAAATAGGTACTGGAATTAGTAACCCAATTTCTATCGTAAGCACTTTTAAATCGGTTATAGGTTTCCTGACATTCACCTGAAGAAATATTAGCTTTTAACCAATCAAACCTATCCTGATTTAATTCCAAACGAGGACGCTCGCCATTCACAACAGGCACATCCTGCGAATAACATCCGAAAAGCAAAAAGAAAAATAGAAATACCAATATACTTCTCATTGAATCTGACCTTTTGTAAACTTTTATAAATTACAAAATTTCAGGGGATTGAGAATGATAAATAGGTAAAGGATTCTTTATTTAGAATAACAAATTAAATAGGATTGGTTAAGACAAGGCAATTTTACCATTGAGTTTTCTGAATTCTCTGATGATAAATATGCTGGCAACAATTGCCGAACCTACATCGGAGATTGGACCTGCAAACCACACCCCATTTAAACCAAAATAGTTTGGTAGTATAAAAAGAATTGGAATCAATAAAATTACCTGACGCATTAGTGTGAGTAAAGTTGAAACTCCGGCTTTACCAATAGATTGAAAATAATTTCCAACGATCACCTGAAAACCAACAACAGGTAATGCTAGTAAAAAGGTTCGTAAGCCAAAACTTCCAACCGTCAATAGCTCTTCGTTTGTACTATTAAATGCCAATACCATTGTCTCCGGGAACAATTGAACAAAAATCCAACCGGCAATAGCGACTCCCGTTGCAGCCTTCATGCAAATTATTAGAGTCTCTTTCACTCTGGCGTAGTTTTTAGCTCCATGATTGAATCCAAAGATTGGTTGAGCCGCCATATTAATGGCAACTATCGACATTACAATTAGCATAGCAACCGAATTGATTACACCCATTGCAGCAATTGCTATATCATTACTGAATTTTATCAATTGAATATTGTACAAAGCCTGAACAAAACTGCCAGCAATCTGCATCGAAAATGGAGCAAATCCTATGGTAAGTATATAGATTACAATTTGTCCATTGAGCTTAAAATTACTTCCCCGCAACTTAATTACAGAACGAGAACTTCTAAAATGGCTCAACACCCAAATGCACAAAATCAACTGTGAAATTATAGTTGCCCAAGCTGCACCGGCAACTCCCATATCCAAAGCAAAAATAAAGATTGGATCTAATACGATATTGGTTCCAGCACTTATTAACATGGAATACATGGCAATTTTAGCATTCCCTTCGGAACGAATCAAATTGTTCATAGAAAAGCCAACCACACTAAAAACAGCACCATAAAGAATAATATTCAGGTATTCGTTGGCAACCGACATGGTATCGTCACCCACACCAAAAAGTCTTAATAATGGATCTTTTATAAGAAAACCTATTGTGGTTATTATTACCGATACAATAAGCATCAGTACAAATGAATTTCCCAGAACCCATTCGGCTCTTTTAAAATCTTTTTTCCCTAAATTAATTGATATTCGAACTCCGGCACCTAATCCAATCAGCATTCCAAAAGCCATCAGTATCAGCATAATTGGATATACTGCACTTAATCCCGAAAGGGCTGTTGCACCAACACCTTGTCCTATAAAAATCCTATCGACAACATTGTACAGCGAGTTGATTACAACTCCGGTAAAGGCAGGAAGGAAGTACTTCCATAGCAAACTGCTAATCTTCGAATTTTCTAATTCGTAAACATTTTGGGTATTCTTGTCCGTATTCATAAAGTGTGGCAAATGTACCAATAATGCTCTCTAATGAAGATTAAATCCAAATAAAAAAGAAGAAAAATCGGTAAACCAACTTATGCATAAGGCAAAATGCTTGCAAATATCTTCCAATTTAGATGTTTAATGCAGACAACTACTGCTAGATTATTTTAATTCATATCTATCTTTCTCTGCAAAGTAATCCATTACAATGGTGCGCTTGTTGAATTTTGCGGAATGCAATACCTCTTCAGGAATATAATAATGATCTCCCTTACGATATTTCTTCGTTTCACTCCCAATGGTCAATTCCATATCTCCATCGATAACCATTCCCCACTGCGCTCCGTGAGAATGACGAGGAACTTCACCAATTGGTTCAATCTCGAAGAATACAATTTGATGATTTTCTCCCTGGGCTACCCAACCTCTTACACCTTTAAATGGAATATTTGCTTCAGGTAAGTTTTTAATCATTTCTGGATAAATATCGTTCATATTGATCAATTAAGCATGTAGTTTATAGATATTTACTTCCTTCTCTAACACTTAGAGGAGACAATGGATTTCTGGAAATAAAATTCCTTACCCAATCGGGATTGAATTTTGAATATTGTCGTAAAGCCCAACCAATTGCTTTGTTTACAAAAAATTCATTGGTAAGATGATTGCAGAAAATAGTCTTCTTTAAAAACTCTGTGTCTACTTGATCTTTGTATTTCAACTGAAAAATTATGCTAACTCTCTTCAACCAAATATTAGAATCCATCATCCAAGACTTTAATTTCTCTTCTTTTAATTCTGGATATTTCTGACACAAAACACCAATCAAAGGAGCAATTGTATCCACAGAATCCCACCAGGATTTTGCAAGTATTAATCGCTCCAAATTTTTAATATCTTTCTTTACCAAATGATTCTGAAGTTTCCGTAAATAATCTAATGCTAAATACTGAAATTCTCTTTCCGGCAATTCAAACAAATAGAAAACAAAAGCCCAGTCAAGCTTTTTAGTTTTTGTTTTCAATTTTAAAAACTTCTTACCCAACTCAGCTCTTTTGGGTTTTGGAATGCCCAAAAAAGAAAAGTTATTTTTCATATAGGTAGACATTCTTGCTGCATATTCAGGATCGGCATTTTTGTGGTAAATATCTACTATTTCTAATGTGTCAATTGTCGATTCCATTT
>Ga0209379_10000946_pt1 | contig 20631 bp, 20 predicted proteins | sample tdDd001_FD_187124 | JGI IMG/M metagenome (GOLD analysis project Ga0209379, IMG submission 187124) | Marine sediment microbial communities from the Atlantic coast under amendment with organic carbon and nitrate - tdDd00.1 (SPAdes)... | ecosystem: Environmental > Aquatic > Marine > Coastal >...
AATAATCAATATCTGTAAATATCGATAAGACACCAAATAACTCACCTGGTACAATCCGTTTTAGAAAAGTTAGATTATCTTCTGAAACCTGTTCAACTCTTGCACTCCCTTTTAATAAAAACATCATGCTTTTGATGTGTTTATCACTATCATAAGCTACATCGTCTTTACTAAATTCTAGGACTTTCCCAGAAGATTTAAAGAATGTTTCCAGTTGATCTATGGAGATGTTATGAAATATTGGGTTCTCTCTTAATACCTTTAACATATACCCTCCCGTGTCCCATATGGTACATTTATATTTGAATTGTATAATAATTAGCTAACAAAGTCAATAATTGTAAATAAAAAGAAGACCTCTATTTTGTTCATAAAGTCTTCTGTATATGTGAAATTTTATTAACTTATCCATGTTATCTTAGCTGATATAACCGACCATACATCATCCACTTTCTTTAAAATGATTTCAACACCTACAGCACCCAATCCTGATTTGAATTTAGAAGCTTCTATTATAAGTTCATCATCTGACACATAAACGATTGAATCAAAGTCTATCAAAATGCCTTTAATAAAATCATCATCAATTAACATGTTCTTTTCTACTAAAGTTGCATAAGACTCATTGATTATTGGCACCTGATACTTTGATAAGTAGATTTCTATAGAGTCTTGAATAGCTTCAGTCATATTTTCCATGTTATCAAAATTGACAGCGATATAAGTCATATCATGATTTAAAGCAGGATCCACACCTATGATGCTGTCTATGGCTAAAGCATATGGGAGTGATAATTCTTCTTCAGTTTCTTCCAGAATTACCACATTTGATTCTGTAAATTCAAATCCTGTTTCTGTTTGAAAAACAAAAAGATAACTTTGAGCACTGTTAGCACTCGTAATGACCATTTCAATACCTCTATAAACATGTGTTTCCATAGCGGAACTCAAATACATTGCAGGATGAGGACTTAATTTTAAAAAGTAATCGTCATTTATCCCTTCTACTGGTAGAGAAACGATTTCTTTTTCTGTATATCTCAAATGGCCTTGTTCATCTAATAAGTAATCCAACACTTCGATTTTATCTACTTCTAGTTCATGAAAATCAATTAACATATTGGTATTTACAGGTATCATTGGTATTTTGGAATAGTCTTCAAAGAATACTTTGAAGGGTTCTTCTCTTAACTCCAATTCTTTTAAATCAAATTTCTTATTATCATACGACACCGTCACCATTTCACTTACCCTATTATTCATATACATATAACCGATTAACACTAAGATGAGTAGCGTTACAACAGCAATCATATATCTTTTAATGTGTTTTTTCATAAGAAAGACTCCTTTTATATAGTATACGCCTTATTAGAATCTAAAAAAAGATAAACCCTAAAGGTTCATCTCTGTCATCTTTATTTAATCTAATATATCTATACCAAATCTATAACAATATAATAGATCTTTAATTCATTTCACTTAATACAATCTCTCTCAACGTATCATAGCTAACTGCTCCAGGAACTTTTATTCTGCTATTAATAATTATTGTAGGGACCGAATTAACTCTGAGTCTTCTTGCCAATTTAATATCATCCTCTACCATTTTTTTGGCTTTATCACTATTAAAGTCTTTAATGAATTTTTCTCTATCCATATCAAGTTGTTCTGCTAGATCATAAAGAATCTCTTTGTCACCTATATTTCGAGCTTCAGTTAAATGAGTCTTTTGAACTAAATCATAATAATCCCAATGTCCAGTTTGTCCTAATTGAAGCTGAGCAGCTTTACAACCTAAAAGACCATTAATTGAATTTGGATATTTAAATTCTCTAGTTTCCATAAGGTCTGTATTAATCCTACCTTCATCATCATTAAGATTAGAACTACGCCAGTGATTCATAATTTCTTTTTTTGCGTTTTCCAATGTGCCGAACACTCTTATCGTATCATTATCTGTTTTTGACAGTGCAAATGAATGATGAGCAATTTCAATATCCGGGAACTCTTCTTTCAATCTCCTAACCCTAGGAGATATTGCATAACACCAAGCTCAGATTACATCATGAAAAAAATCTATTTTTATGTTTTTTCTACTCATTTAGTACTCCTCTTCTTTAACGTGGATTGATTTTCTATCATCTTTGTGTGATAATTGTAGCACAACGTAACTTTATAACAAGTACGCACTTTAAAGTATCATAGTACCCAAAAAGAAACCGTAAGAAAGGTAAATATAATGACTAGCAATCTTAACCACAAAAAACATCCTCATAATGAGGAACATTTGAATCTTGAACAATGTCCAATGATGATAGTACAAGAATTGTTCGGAGGTAAGTGGAAATTACTCATACTATGGTATTTAAGTACAGATATTATGAGATTTAGTGAACTTCAAAGAAAACTACCAAACATAACACGTAAAATGCTTACACAACAATTAAGAAGTTTGGAGAGTGACTTACTTATCCACAGAGAAGTCTACCCTGTTGTACCACCTAAAGTAGAATACAGTTTAAGTCATAAAGGCAAAAAAATAATACCCATACTAAAATTAATGTATGAGTTTGGATCTGAGTATATGTCAGATAGTGATATTGAGTAGTAACTACAATCCTAAAGACCCTAAAAAAATTATTTGATTTACTCTTATAATTTCTTTTATGGTCTTTTTAATTTGTCATTTAAATTATCTAATACACTAGAATATCAATTCATTTACATTGCCTTAACGAATTATAGTATAGACAATATATTTTATAAATGTTATTTTTACCAAGGTGTTTTCTCACTGTAAAAAAACAAACTATATCAGCTATTACAGTAAATGGGTTGATTAGCTGAAGTGTAGCAACACAAACACTTTGTCGTTAACAAAATTACTAATCAAAATAATCACAGACTTCAATAAAGTACTAGCATATGTTTACTTTATATAATTGCCTAAAGTGTTATATTAGTTCGCATAATCTATAACCAACTTTAAAAGAATTCAGTCAATAAATCACTTCAAATTACATCTCTTTCAATCTTTTTTCATTTTCTATCTCTAGAAATTCAATTCTTGGATTTGTATATCTGCAATTCACACGGCTGTATGATTTAACTCCAGGTATACTTTCAATCTCGATTGCATGAGATGGGCAGTAATTAACACAGGCATAACACATATAACATAATACCTTTTTATTCCACTCAGGATGATTCTTTTTCATAGATATTTTTTGGGATAGACATACTCTTTGACAAATACCACACCCATTACATTTAGAGGTAACTTGATAATAATTCACACCACCAATAATTTTTGAGAAAGTCATCATCTTAGGTATTAATTTCATCAATATTTTGTCTCGAAAATCACCGTAAGGTAATGCTTCTAAATAGTTATTATCTCCTTCTAAATAATCCTTATCCTTAGAGATGAATTTAAGGATATCATCGATTTTTTCATCAACTTTTAATTCAAGTTCTTGATATTCATCCTTTGTAGGTGAACTAAATCCCTTGCTTCTAACATCGTTACTCGGCATATTAATCAAGAACTGTGAGTTTACTCTGCTATTTTTATGTTTCAGCATTTTGTCAATTCTTGAGAAATCATCGAAATATAAACCTAAACGTGTGGCTATTACAGAAATATAATCAATATTTTGAGTATGTATCTTATCAATAAAAATACGAACGGGGATCGGTACTGTTAATGCATATATCGGAAATACAATAATTAATCGGTTTTCTTTAATGCGTATTTTTTCCTGATTTAAGTATTTAACTATCGGATAAATTTCTGAATCCTCTAGTGATAGATTCAGTCGTTTTGCAACATATAATGAATTACCGGTTCCTGAAAAATAATAGATAGCTGTGCTCATTATTGCCTCCTTAAACTTCTCAATTTAGGTTTTTTCCAGTTTATTAGGCTGTTATTCAAAAGTCTTTGCAATTTTATTATAAACATCTAAACAACTCTTTACTAAGTCAACTATAGATATACCTATTTTTGTATTCACCTTTAACTGAGATGCATTCTAATTGCCTAATATATTAAAATTCTTTCCACACTGTGAACAAATTTTATCGTGAATATTTAATACACCATCACACTCAGGACACTTCAGACGTTCTTTTTCTAAGTTTAAATAATGATTCATACCCTGTTCATCAATAATCTTCATATTCTTTATTAAGCTCTCTTGATATCTTTTTTGATAACTTTTATCCAGTCGCTTGATTAAAACACACGGATACTCATCACACTCATAACAAAAATTAATAGATTTAAGCGTGATACAATCCTTAATTTTACACTTCCGACATGAGGCAGGCTTATGCTCACCGCTTTCTCTACACCCCATACATTGCTTTTTCTTTTTATGATGAACATAACAATATGTACAGTTCATACCACATGGAGCAACCATATTTTTAGAGTGAGTAACCATTTAATACCTCCTTAAATCATCATCAATATAGAAATCTTATACCGAACAGAATCTCATGTGACTAATATACAGTTTTACCTCGACTCAATAGTAGTTCTAGATGGTGTTAACAAATATAACTTGTAACTATAATATTAGAATCTTATTTCCATCAAGATCTAACAAGGACAGTTCTTTTCCACCCCAAGCAGCTGTAGTAGGCGGTTCTAATTCTACACCTTTTTCTTTCAAATGATTGTAAGTAGCATCAAGATCATCACAGTTGAAAACGAAATTTACTTTTCCTTCACTTGATTTTCCCCATTTGTTTTCATCCCATATAACAATCATTGGTGCATTTTCAATAAAACCTAATGCTACCCCATCATAATTTTTATCGAATTCCAAAATAGGTATTTCTAACTTTTCATTATAAAACTCCACTAATTCTTTTGGTTTTCTTGATGAAATATTAATACAGTAAAACTCATTAATCATTTTGTTTACCTCCCAAATCCTAGTTCATTTCCATCCAAATCATTATAATAATTTACTTTTGTTTCAAGCAATCTTTATATTTTAAGACTAACTCCTAAAAGCAGCCTCATCACAACATCTACAAGGTAGCCCCATCTTAGATATAGTGATAAGGAGGTTACAGCATTACGTTATCCAAGTATCCTTAACATATTCCAAATCTTTATAATACTGAGTTAAGTGACCCTCTTCAATATGCTTTTTAAAGACGTCATTTCCTTTTTCGGCTTCTCCTGCCATATAATTAATTAAATGCTCAAGTCTCCTAACAACACAATTAAATAGTTCTTTATCATCACTTACTTTCAATCCATAGGTCTCAATAAATAATCTTAGTCTTCTAAGTTTATCATCTTCACTTCCAAAATTTTCTGGATTATCACGAGACATCAACGGTATCCATCTATATAATGAATAAGCTATATCCCACATTCTTGACCCTGGATGTAATGTATCAAAATCAATGATACCAACTGCTTCATTATCTTTCATTACTATATTATATGGTGCTAAATCTCCATGACACATGGTCTCGATTGGGGTACATATTGGTAACATCCACTTTTCATTTCCGGTTAAAAGCTTTATATATTCTTCTCCCAAATCATGAAACGCTTTTACTAATCTACAAAATGAAATTAATGTTTCATCGCTTCGAATTTCTTTTGGTAAAATATCGTTATAAACTTCTCCTTCAATATATGAAACCTTTTCTTGATCATTTATATCAATTCCATATGGATATGGTACTTTATCAAATCCGTTATGATGTAAATACTTTAAAAACTGATGAATATCTTTAGACCACTTCTCAGCAGGTCTATATACAACATTCTGGTTTCTATAGATATTTTCTCTTCCACCCTTTAAAAATTCATCCATCACAATCTCCTCAAAAGCTAAAATAGTAGTTGATAGTGTTGCACATGTCGTCAGTCCTATTGTGATTAATCTATCTTTCTGTTTGTTCTGTCATCAGTTCCCACCTCATGCCATATTTATCTATCAGTGAAACAAAACACGACGAATATGTTGTACTCTGTATCGGACTTAATATAGTCGCATCATGCTTAATCAATTCATATGCCTGTTTTACTTCTTCAGCAGTATTAAACGTCACTACCAGAGATAATGGATTGTCTTGAGATGAATTATCCTCATTAGGTCTATCAGACATCATTAACCTGGTATTTCCAAGTAAAACTTCAGCATGATAAACCTTTTCTAATGTATTTGACTCTGCTACATAATCATTTGGATCTGCATCTTTATCCTTATATAAACATAAGACTTTAATATCAAATACCTTTTTATAGAATTCTATTGCCTCACTGCAATCACCACGAAAATGAAAATTTGGAGTTACTATCATTTCTTTTCCTCTCTTTATTTATACCTTTATCATCCAATATGATATCAGAAGTTACTATTTTTCAATTTATGACCTTCTTACAACTTAAACTATTATACTTCCTCATACCTAACGCAAGTGCACCTGCAACTTACTCTACAGCTACAATAAAGCTCTAGTAATTGTGAGCCTACAAATATCTAATATCAATTTGTAGATTCAAAGAATGCTAACTTACTCCCATATTTCTGAAAACCTAATGATTCTACCGTCTTAATAGAAGCAGTGTTATTTCCTCCATTTGTTGTCATAACTTCGTATCCCTTACCAAGAAGATACTCTGTTATGAAATAAGTATTCGATTTCGCATATCCATTATGACGATATTCCTTTAGGGTTTCTCCCGTCAATTCAATGGCTTTATACTTACCAAGATAACCACTGACAAGTGATACTATTTCTCGATCTTCAAAGGTACCAAAATATATCAACTCATCACTTGGGTACTTGAAAGGATATTTCATAAATCTGTTAGGATTTAAGACCTTTAACTCTTCCAGTTCAATTTTAACCGCACTCTTTTTATCATTAATGATACTCAGCTCATCTTGAAGTCTTATGCCATAAATATACTCCCAAGGGTCTAAAGGGCACTCTAATTGGAAATGTTCACTAACAAAACTGATTGCTTCTGTTGAAAACAGATTATTCTTATAAGTTCCAATATAGTTTTTTATCAAAGGGATCAAACTCTTTTTAATCTTTATTATTACTAAACCGTTATTAAATCGTGTAACAGTAAATTTTTTGTCTGCAGTTTCTAAAATAATAAGTTGATTTGCATTATCCTCAATATCAATTTGTGTACCTTGGAGCATATACTCATAAATTCCATTCATTTTATTGCCTCTTCTAGGTTCATTTTATAGTTCATCATCAATCTTCTTATAGTAGAGTTTCAATATGTTTTTTCCTATAAATCAACACCAAACCGATCAGCATCAAACATATTACCGATAATCCAATTTGATATTTATACTTTTCATTATTCCAAATGTCTGATTCTGATTTGTAATCCGGTTGATAAAATAACTTCCAATCAAGTCTTTGATTACTTTGCATGATGGTTAATGTATCGTCTTCTGAAATACTGACATCATCATATGGCAGTGTATCATCTAATGTAAATCCATAATCTAATAGAGATGTACCTACAAGAATAGTTTGATTGTTACTCATGATAATTTGGTTTTCACCATCAACTATAAATAGTCCGTTTATATCAGATAATGTCTCGAAGAACTCTTTAAATCCATAATCTATAGAAACAAAACTATAAGGTATCTCTTCATATGACTGCATCAAAGTAACAATCGGTTGATCTGTACCAATATCCATATAGATATCACCATAATGCATATCATCCTGTTGAATAGCTTCATTATACCAAGGTCTGCTACTTACTATATAGTCTTTATCACTATGATAGCTTTGATCTAAAAAGAAACTCGCTCTATCATTAGCAATCCAAGCAAATATATAAGAGGGATTCTCAGTTAGTATCATAAGAGTCTCTTGAACCGTTTCGTATAACTGATGCGTTTCAATATCTTCGAACTTTTCTACTTCATCGAGATATTGATGAATAACTGCATTGTCATAAAGTAATTTAAAATCTACTTCTAATTCATCTAAGTTTTGATTGAGTTTATTAGAAATAGCATTTATTTCTAATTGTGTTTGATCAACATACTCCGAAACTCTTTTGTCCTGATTATTGGATAAGGTCATCATGCCATAACTCCAAATGATAATAACCACAATAATTAAACCAATTTTCTTTATCATTATGTATCTCCCTCATCGAATTCAATCCGTCTAGTTTTTTTATCCAATCTTATAAATACTAGAACCACTAGACAACTCATTATTAAAAATACTAAAAAGGTCTGTACCAGCGAGGATATGATTAACCTATTGTCTACAGCTTATACCAATCGACATTAATATCAGAGCAAGTACAATTCCTATTTTTGCATATTTTTTTGGTCTCATACAATCTCTTTTTGTATCTCATCATAATAAGTATATCCAATGCTTGCCAATTTTTCTATGATTTTAACATATAAAAATAGAGAGTTTATCACTCTCTATCATAAGTTATCTATTTTTTTGTTAATCAATTTGATTTAAGTAACTTGATGAACCCATGTACAGCTGTTTCACTTGTTGCCCATGAAGTTACCAGTCTGATAACACTTCTATCCGCATCTATGCTTTGCCACCTATAGAACGAAAACTCCTTTTCCAATACTTCAATCAATTGAATAGGTATAATAGGAAACAATTGATTCGTTGATGTTTCTAAATCAAATTCATATCCAGCCTCTTTAATACCGTTTCTCAAAAGATCAGCCATTTGATTGGCATGTTTTGCTAGATCAAAGTATAGATTATTCGTAAACAACTCTCTAAACTGAATACCAATAAGTCTACCTTTAGCCAGTAATGCGCCTCTTTGTTTCATCAAATATCTAAAATCATTTTTAAGATTAGTATTTTTAACAACCAATACCTCACCTAAAAGAGCACCATTTTTAGTACCACCAATATAAAAGGCATCACAGTAATCATTTATACTTTCAAGTGTTAAGTCATTTTCAGATGCCATCAACGCCGAACCCATTCTTGCACCGTCTAAATATAAGATTAAATCATTATGATCACACACTTCTCTAATAGCCTTTAACTCAGCTTCAGAATAAATGGTTCCTAATTCTGTTGGATTTGATATATAAACCAACTTCGGCTTAACCATGTGTTCATCACCATGAAGTTTAACGACTGAATCGATGTCCTCTGATGATAGTTTGCCCAGCTTTTTATTAACACCAATCACTTTATGACCTGTAGCTTCTATCGCGCCTGTTTCATGTACAAGGATATGTCCTGTTTCTGCAGATATAACAGCTTCATGTGGTCTTAAAAACGATCCTATCGCAGTTAAGTTGGTTTGAGTGCCACCTGAGAAAAAATGAATATCTACAGAGTTGTCTTTTAGTTCTTTGCTTATAAGTTTTTTTGCTTCAACAGATACGTTATCTTCACCATAGCCTTCCATCTGAATCATATTTGACTGACTTAAGGCTTCTAATATATTTGGATGTACCCCTTCACTATAATCATTTTTAAAACTATACATAATGTCTCCTTATATTAATCTTGAGTAATCATAGAATTATTTGTCGCATGTTAGCATTATACCATACTTATTTCTTGACTATTTTAAAAATCATAATCTCTTTTTTAAGCAAAAATAGATACGCAAGATGCGTATCTATATCTTTTTATGAAACTTTTTTCAGTTCAACATGTTCATCATGATCTGACAAGAATCTTTTACCAACGCCAACAGAAATTAATCCTACAATGATTTGTCCTAAGCTTAAACCAACTATCATACCTGTAAAACCAAAAGCGTATGCCCCAATAACAAGTGTTGGAATCATCACCAATACAGTACCACCACCATTTAATGCAAGAGTCCATATAGATTTTCCTATGGCATTCAATGATTGTCCTGTCCAGTTGTATAAATTCATACCAAACGATCCCATCACAAGCACTCTAATATAAATCAATGTATATCTCACAACTTCTGGATCTTTAGTAAACAATGAAATCAAAGGTTCTGAAATAATCAAAATACACACACTCGAAATCATTCCAATGTAAACTGCATACTTATTTAAAAGCACTCTAATCGCTGTGACTCTATCATATGCTTTTGCTCCCCAATTTTGCCCTATCATCGGTACAATACTGATACCGATTGACTGTGTAATAATATAGACAAAACTTTCAATTCTTGAGCCAGTTGCAATTGCAGCTACTGCAACAGTACCACCTACCGCTGCTGCTTTTGCAGTTAGAATACTTCTTAGCAATTGCGGGAATAACGCTACTCCAATCGCCGGTATACCAACAATCAAAATCTTCTTCCATGAACTCATCAACACTTTAAAAGTTGGTCGTTTAAAGTCGACCAAACGATGATGAAAATGTAAAAAGCTCAAAGTAACAATCATACCACAAAACCGTGAAATGACTGTGGCTATAGCAGCACCTTTTATGCCCATGGCCGGTAAACCAAACCATCCAAATATCAGAATTGGATCAAGAATGATATTCAATAAAGCACAAACCATCATTACTATAAAAGGTCTAAAGGTATCACCAACAGCTCGCATGGATGCATCACTAATCGGTGGCATCAGCACAACAAATACAAAACCGTACCAAATGCTCATATACTCTTTTACCAAGGGTAACGTCTCTTCCGTTGCACCTAATAGTGGAAATATAATATCCATGGTCAACAGCCCTACTATGGAGAAGAACATCACGATTAAAACTGATAATATGATGCCATCCGTCGCTGTTCTCTTCATTGATTTCTTATCTTTTAATCCTGCAGCTCTTGATAACACTGAAGCTGCTCCTGTACTAACACCCATACCGACAGCGCCAGCAATCATCACTACTGGAAACGTAAATCCCATTGCAGCTAATGATTCCGTACCTAATTTACCAACAAAATATGTATCGGTTAAGTTAAATAATGTAAAAGCTAACATACCACCTAACGTAGGTAATGCCAAATCAAAAATATTTTTCTTAATATTGCCTTGTGTCAAATCTCTCATAATGCCTCTTTCTCTCTAATTGGTATTTGAATCTCTGTGATATATAGTTCCTTATCCGATGAAATGAAGTGATCTATCAAAGTTCTTTCCAAGGCATACGATTCTAAAACCAGATTATTGGTTTCTGCATACTCAATAAGCTCTTTATATCTTAATCTCGCATCCTCATGATTACCTTTTAAATATAATGTTAAATATGGACCTTCATCCAAATACTCCAAGTAACTCGATTGTAAGGTAAAAGGATCATCAGCAATCATAAATAGACCAATGAACTCTGTCCCTTTACGGTGATTGTAACGCTTAAGGTCTACAAAGAATCCGTTATCTCCAACAACTAAACTTGGAGGTAATTCTTCTTCTAATGTTAACATGGCTCTTTCCCAATCAATTGGTGTTCTTAACTCAACCATTTTCTTTAGAATACGACGTTTTGGAAATACTTTAACTCTAATTTCATCAAAATGTTTAAGTGATCGAATATATTCTATAGATGTTAACTTATTTTTAAGCCTAATCTTTAGTGCATTTATTTTGTTAAGCTCAGATTCTATTTCAACTAATTGATTATTTAAGATATCAACATACTCATCTATGTTTCTATTCTTTAAATGTTTTTCAATTTCTTTTATCGAAACACCTGCATGTCTAAGATAATTAATCAATCTTAGTTCTTCAATTTTTTCAATATCATAGTATCTATAACCATTATCAGAAATACCACTTGGTTTAAATAAACCGACAGAGTCGTAATAACGGATATTTCTTTTGCTTACATTAGTAATTTGAGACATTTCCTTAACCGATAATGTAAAACTCATAATAACTCCTTTTAAGACTATACTTTACCCATTATAAACATTACAGTAGGTGTAACGTCAAGTATTTTGTTTTTAAACTGACCATTGGGTATAATGGAAACAAGGAGGCACACATGATAAAATCATTTAAACCATTTCCAGTTTTAAGAACAGAACGGTTAATCTTAAAGAAACTCAATCATACACATATCCAGTCACTATATGACTATCAGTCAAATAAAAGTAACTTTGTGCATGTCGATATGCCAATTTACACTTCTCTTTCAGATGCTTCAAATTATGTGAAGAAGATGAACGAAGGTATTGATTCCTATAAGTGGATCGTATGGGGTATCTGTTTAAAAGAATCAGAAACATTGATTGGTACCATTTCCATTTGGAACTTAGATGAAAAAGAAAACATTGCAGAACTCGGCTATGGCCTTTTCCCAATGTTTAGAAATAAAGGGTATATGACAGAAACACTTAAACTCATTGAACAATATGCTATGTTTACTATGAAACTGGACTGTTTACAAGCTTATACTTCTCAATCTAATTTAGAATCTATCAAACTACTTGAAAGTCTAGAATTTGATTACTTAAAAACAGTCTTAGATACAGAAACAATATCAGGTACACCAAGTGAAATGGTTGTCTATAAAAAATGTCCTCATCAAGTAAAAGAGGACATCAATTTATTAACATAATAGTTCATTCATTGTATCAATAACGATTTTCAAACTCTTACTGATATCATCTTGAGTCAGACCTGAAACACATAATCTCATTGAATTTTTTATATCTTCTTTGTTTAAATAAGACGACTCACATGATTTTACATGAATATGTTTTAGATTCAAAAGACGTACTAAAGCTTTTATATCCAAAGCATCACATCCGATGTAAATAAAGAAACCTGTATCTGGAACATGATAATTAAACTTTGAAGTATTTAATCCATATAATAACTGTTTACAAAATGTCATTTTCTTTTTGTAAACGGTTCTTATTTTTTTTACATGTTTATCATACATACCACTTCTAATAAACACTTCCAGACCCCCCTGACTTAAAAGCGGTGTTGAAATATCTAATATTTCTTTGTATGAAGAAAAATCATCTACTAATTCTTTTGGTAATACACCTACACCAATTCGCATACCAGGCATAAAAACTTTCGAAAAGCTCTTTAAATAAATGACTTTATGGTGTGTGTCATAATAATGAAGGGGTAGACGTTTCATCGAATAATCTATATCACTTAAATAATCATCTTCAATAATATAAACATCATATTTATGTGCCAGCTCTACAATTTTTTGTTTGTCTTTTTCTGAATAAGATATACCTAAAGGATTGTGTAGTCTTGGCATCGTATAGAAAAACTTAATTTCTTCAGTTTTAAATATCTCCTCTAACCTCTTCAGATCAATCCCCTCTTCACTTAGAGGTATAGAAACGAGGTCACTACCTGATAACTTGGCTGACTTAATAAATAAGTCATATGAGGGTTCTTCTATTAAAATCTTATTCTTACCATTTGGAAACTCTATATTTAAAAGGATATGCAAAGCTTGTTGTGTACCCGATGTCACTGTGATGTTTTTTAAGTCAGTAAATACTTGATTCAACTTTAAATGCTCAACCAATACTTCTCTTAGAGTAAGAAGTCCTAGAGCATCATTGTAGGTAAACAAATTCGAAGTATACAGTTTTATTGCCTTATTGATGGAATGATTGAACTCATTATACGGAAGCAGTCTATCTTCTAAAACAACGCGAGCTAAATCAATTACTTCATTTGATATCTCACCTAATGATTCTTGATCTATTAAATAATAGCCGGATTTCGGTATTGAATAGATGATATGATTCTTTTCAAGTTCTTGATAAGCTCTCTGAACAGTAGATTTGTTAATGGATAATTCATTGACCATAAATCTAATAGTTGGTAATGACTTTCCTGGCATTAAAATTTTACGGTCTATCAAATCCTGAATATAATTTATGACGATTTCATATTTTTTCATCACACGCTCCTGTACCGGTACAACTGCATTTAATACTAATTGCACCGCAAATTAAAAAGTTCTATAATCTGATTATAGAATAAGTTTCACTAATAAAAAAGAAAAACTTTAAGGAGATATAATGAAAAAATCAAAAGCACTAATCTATCTGATCATTACAGCAGTACTTTGGAGTTTAGGTGGTTTATTTATAAAACTTATCGATTGGCATCCTGTTGCCATTGCAGGATCACGAAGTGGTATTGCTGTTATTGTTATGTTTATATATTATAGAAAGCCAATAAAAAGAATCAGTAAACCTCAATTTCTTGGTGCTTTATCCTATGTAGCATTGGTATTCTTATTTGTCAGTGCTAATAAACTTACCACTTCAGCAAATGCTATTTTACTTCAGTTTACATCAACCATATGGATTGCTTTGTTTTCCAAGTGGTTTCTTAAAAAAGCCGTTACTCGATTGGATTGGTTGATCATTCTAATCATCATTATAGGCATGTGTTTGTTCTTTATGGGTGATTTGGAATATGGTAATACAATAGGCAATATTTTAGCTGTTTTTAGCGGGATTGCAATGGCCTCTATGATTATTTTCTTTAATCTACAAACGACTGAAAAGCCAATAGAAACAACCATTATCGGTAATTGTCTTGTGTTCCTTTTAGCATTGCCTTTGATTATCCATATCTCCATTGACCTTAAAAGTCTAATCGGGATTCTTGTATTGGGCATATTTCAGTTAGGTATTTCCTATATATTTTTTACAAAAGCGATTCATTTTGTTTCACCATTAGAAGCCATACTCATACCAATTATAGAACCCATTCTTAATCCCGTATGGGTCTTAATCTTCACAGGTGAAAAGATAAGCCTTTATAGTATTTTAGGTGGTATAGTCATCTTATCCGCAGTAGTTATTAGAGGTATCCTCACCTCAAAACCATCACATAATAGTGCTCAAAATAAAATGGTTTCATAAAAAAGAAGTACCTAATCGGACTTCTTCATATTCATTACCGGAATCAAATAAAAACGAGTTATCAATTGTTCATGATAACTCGCAAGATTAAACCTAGAATTCATTTTATACCCTATTCACCGAGATACAGTTCAGCTTTATTCTGCAGTACTACACTCAACTCTTCCGCACTGATCTCTCCTGTTAAAAATCTTAGTATATCATCATTCATATCATACACTAGATTTGTATGAAGAGTAAGACTTATGTCAGCTCTTAGAACTTCCATCACACTTTCCAAACGTTCATCCGTAGCATCTTTATCAAATTTCTCTCCAAGCACTTCCTTTTCATAGGCCTTTGCCTCTTCTGCTTTCAACTCATTCGGTAACTTAATGATTGAAAATGGTTCCATACCCTTTGTATAACCATAGTTATACGCTTCTTCCGAAATCAGCTTCTTAACGACTTCCCAAGCTTTCTCTTTATCCTTGCAATTTTCAGTTATTGTTATCAGATAACCCCAGCCATTCTTTCTTTTATCTGTATTAAACCCTGTAGGTATCGGCTTAATAATTGATTCCATACTCAAAGTCGGATACTGGTGAAAACCGTGTTGAATCGTGTGAATTACGAAAAGAGAATTTTCTCCTCCTTCTATCTCACTCCCGTTTATTGTATTCATAGCATAAGCACCCCAGCCTAAACTGTCAACATAAGTCGGCCAACTGTAAGATGACTTATTGATACCTTCTAGCATCACTTTAGCCTTATTTATGAAATCCAAGAACTCCTCAGAAGCGAACGAAGCGGCCTTATTCTCGAAGTCGATAAAAGAATATAAATCGCTCTCATAAAAATAAGAATGTTCAAATGCATTTATATTTATGTCACCCTCACCCATATTGATCCCAATATGATACTTAGGATTCTCCAAGTCATCATTTACCGTTAAATACATGTCATATAAATCATTCATATTCAAGTTTTCTGGTATAGTAATTCCTAATTCATTAATAAGTTTACTATTGAACTCGACAAAAAACGGCGTAGGTTCTATGTAGATGAACGGTCTCTTGCCACCCACAAGACATGCATCCATCAGATTCTCCTCGTAAAGATTTAGATTGAACGTCGGATCGTTTTCCATAAGAGGATTTAAGTCCGCTATGTAACCTTGATTAATATGCTCAAGATTTAAGTACGAGTCATAATAAATTATTATATCCGGTGCACTGTTTGTTAAATAATCGGTACTTACCTTAGTAAAAAACTTCTCCTTAGCGTCACGAGTCCAGAGTTCCCCAAGAATATCATGATAGTTTATGGTATCAACAACTATTTCACCAAAGTCCAATTTTTTTATCGCTTCTATATGAGGACCCCAGTTATACATAACTCCTATATCTACGACATTTTCAGCAACTTCAGAAGCATCATAAAAATCAAAGTAATCTGTGCCCTCGTTATGAGCAACAATCATCTGCCCCGAAGGGAAAACATAGAATCCTTCAACTGAGAACATGAGCTCAATCGTCTTGAGAGATACTTTTTTGAACTCATTTTCCTTCACCTGTCTGTATATCGCATTCTCAGTGAGTATGGATATTCCAGAACCTGATGGGTTAGTGAGCTTTAGTGGACTAGAAACATCTAAGGAAATTCTTTCTTTTACTTTGTCAGTGGAAACATCCACTATTGCCAGCGACTCCTCCATCAGTACTCCAAGTGCACCGTTTATTTCGTTTACATCGATACATTTTTCTTTGATGCCAACTTCGACAGGCTGATCGCCATTTACTCTGTATAACTTTCCATCCCAGCTTATGATGTACAAAATATCATTTACTAAAGTCATGCCTTGTGCAAGAAACTGAAGTTTCATGTCAGAACTAGTACTGTCGTCATAAAGGACTACCTCTTTTCCATCCTTTAGATGAACGACTTTAAACAATCGTTCATCGTTTCTTTTTGTCAGTACTCCTAAAAGGTACTCAGCAGCACCTATCTGCTTGAAATTTGAAACGCGATAAGGCTTACTTAGTTTGATAGTCTCAACTAATTCACCCTCTTGAGTCAATACTTCTATCTTGTCATCAGCAACTACGTAACCACTTATCTGATTTTCATAGCCTGAGATCATTTCATAACTTTCTATGTCGATACCAGTTGGAAAGTCTACCACAGCAAGAGTTTTATCAGACTCCACTGTAACCATCTCATTTTCCATACACTCAATGGTCTCCTCTTCAATTCTGTTATCCATAAAACTACTATTTTCGTTGTTACATCCTATCATTGATGTCATCAAAAGAACCAAGACGAATACAATTATTTTCTTCATACGCTACTCCTTTCTTATCCAATCTCCACTTGTCATAATTCTATAGCAATGCAGCACTTTCGTTTCAGATACTTTGACATCAATCCAACTTTGCTGGTAAGTATTTATGTTCAGGCTCAATACTACATAAAATGAATCATCAAACATCAACTGACTTGCTCTCAGATTTATTATTTTAATGCAAGTTTACTTTGTATTAATTATAAGTTGAAAACAGTAGATAGAACCACTGATAAACACCAATCGTATTTAAATGTTAATATATTACAATTTTGAAGTAAATTCCAATAATACGAAAGTAAATAAATCATATAAGTAGTAAGTCTTAGAAAATATATATTTTTTGTAACATAAGAAAAGAAGTCCTTAATTGGACTTCTTCATACTTCTAGAAGCAATGACATTGACACCAGTACCTAATATGTTTTCTACAATGATATCTCCCATATGAACAGGTGCATCAACCACAACAGCATTGATAACATCCATAACTTTATAGATTAACTCTTTAGGAATATCATTTTCTGTTCTAACAGGTATCCGACCTTTATGTGCACCTTTAATCTTCACTGTAGAAGTGACAATCCTTGTGGGATTGGTGAGTTCTTTTATACCGTACTCTTTTCCTCTTTCGCATTTATGCCCTTTTACAGTTAAATCATTAAACACCGTTAAATGACAGCCAACAGGACAAGCGATACATATCATTTCATGTTTCTTATTCATTAAGCTTCTCCTTCACATAATTCAACAGTTAATACCTGATTTTGATTATTTTTTAGACCTTTTGTAGCTATCACAATTTTTTCCATCTCACTTGGTGTTACATGATCTTTTTTTACTTCTCTAATGACTTCGTCACCCAGTTTTACTCTAATTACTTTCTGAGTCCCAACCACTCTGACTCTCATCAACAGTTCTACTATCTTTTCTGGAGTGTCTCTCCTAATCGTTTGAGGTACGATATACGAAATGCCACTCCCAGCTTTTGTTGTAATCATATCACTTTCTTTTTTTGATTCATTTAATATATATTTAGCAGCGTTTTTACCGGCTTTTTCACTTTCATAAGATACAAAGTCTACAATATCATGGACATGTAGCACATTGCCACAAGCAAAGATCCCTTCTACGTTGGTTGACATGGCATCGTCAACAACAGGTCCTTTAGTTTTTTGATCCAAATGGATATGTGCTTTTAATGACAATTCATTTTCTGGTATTAAACCGACAGATAATAAAACTGTATCACATTCAATTATCTGTTCAGTGCCTTTGATGGGTTGTTTCTTGTCATCCATTTCTACTATAACAACACTTTCAACTCTATCGTTACCATTAATTTTTATGATGGTATGCTTTAACATCAACGGAATATCAAAATCATCCAAACATTGCACGACATTTCTAGCAAGTCCAGCAGCATAATTTCCTCTCGCTAAAACACCAACCACCTCAGCGCCTTCCAAAGTCATACGTCTTGCCATAATTAAACCTATATCACCAGAGCCCAATATGATGACCTTTTTACCGACTTTGAATCCTTCTGTATTAATAAGCAGTTGTGCCATACCCGCACTATAAACACCTGACGGTCGAGTACCAGATATATTTATGGCTCCCCTAGTCCGTTCTCTGCAACCCATTGCCAAAACAATAGCAGTCGCTTGTATCGTTACATAACCCTCTACTTCGTTCATATAACTGATCACTTTGTCTTCTGTGATATCCACCACCATGGTCTCTGTTTTATAAGGAATTTTTTCTTCTTCAACCATATCTATATAACGTTCTGCATATTCAGGTCCAGTCAGTTCTTTTTTAAAAACTTGAAGACCAAAACCATTATGGATACACTGTTGCAAAATCCCGCCTAATTCTTCATCTCTTTCAATGATTAATATATCTTCAATACCATTTTTTCTAGCTTCTAAGGCTGCTGCTAAACCTGCAGGACCACCACCGACAATTACTAATTCATATAGTTTCATCATTACTCCTTTGTCATTCCAGTCACTATAACAGATTCTTTTTTGTCCTTTACAATCTCTTTTATATCTTTATCCAACTCTCTAGCGAGTATCTCCATTACTTTTGCACCACAGAAACCACCTTGACAGCGGCCCATACCTGGTCTCACACGTCTTTTGACACCATCTACTGTTGTTGCACCTAAAGTACTGTGAATAGCTCTTATAACCTCTGCTTCAGTGATATATTCACACCTGCAGACAATATGACCAAATCTAGAGTCTTCAGCTATAAGTTTTTGTTTTTCTTCTAGCGGAAGGTCCATAAAATGCGGTATACCTTCTCTTATAGGATTAAAGGCTGTATTGACTTCAATAGAATCAAATTGCTTTATAATCCACTCAACAACATACTCTGCAATAGCTGGAGCAGATGATAAACCAGGTGATTCAATCCCAGCAACATCATAAAATCCTTCTACGTTCTTAGAGGGTTCAATGATAAAGTCATGGGTACTTGGTTTGGCACGAAGCCCTGCAAAGGTTGTGATTACATCCCACATAGGGATGTCCTTAGAGGTTTTCATCGCTTTATCACGAATATATTCCAAATCCTGTGTATCAGTAGAAACATCTTCTTTGTCTTCAAATTCTTGTGAGTCTGGTCCTATTAATATATTGCCATGTACTGTTGGTAATATCAGTACACCCTTTCCTAAATCTGAAGGACACTGAAACAAGACACTATTAACAAAACCCTCATGTACTTTATCTAAGATATAGTATTGGCCTTTCCATGCTTTAATCTCAAAGTTAGGTTCATCAATCATATTATGAATTCGATCTGCAAAGACACCAGCAGCGTTTATCACTAATTTTGATTCAACTGTTCCCTGTGATGTTTTAATACTAAAATGTTCCTCTTTATTAATATCTAATACTTCTCGGTCTAAAAATAATGTTACACCATTTTCTATCGCATTTTCTACCAGTGCAATAGTCAATTCCCAAGGTCCTATTATACCTGCGGTGTTGGCATGAAGTCCCGCCACAACCGAGGTACTAACATTGGGCTCTTTTTCTAATATTTGCTCTCTTGAATGTAATTCAAGTCCTGGAATATGATTATCCTGCCCTCTTTTTAGAAGAGCTTGTAACATCTTCTTTTCTGCTTCCGAAAATGCTAGAACATAAGAACCGATTCTTTTAAAGGGTACATCCAGTTCTTTACAAATCTTGTCAAACATCGGATTGCCTTTAGCATTCATAATCCCCTTCATCGTTCCAGGTTCTGCATCATACCCACCATGAATAATGGCGCTATTGGCCTTTGATGTACCAAGCGCTACATCAGGTTCTTTTTCAATTAAAGCTATATCCAGTTTATATCTCGATAGTTCTCTAGCAATGGCGGCACCGATGACGCCAGCCCCTATAATCGTTACATCAAACATAATATCCTCCACTAAAATACTTTCCAAATTATATCTACTATTTCAATCGTT
>Ga0209379_10000947_pt1 | contig 20597 bp, 28 predicted proteins | sample tdDd001_FD_187124 | JGI IMG/M metagenome (GOLD analysis project Ga0209379, IMG submission 187124) | Marine sediment microbial communities from the Atlantic coast under amendment with organic carbon and nitrate - tdDd00.1 (SPAdes)... | ecosystem: Environmental > Aquatic > Marine > Coastal >...
CCAACACAACGCCATTCTTGTCTTGCATCAGTTCGGTATCACCGAGAACGCTGCCCGTTTGGACTCGTGCTGGAGAGTCTGCAATCGAGACTTCTTTATTGGATAAGCGGCCCGCGTACTTGCCGATTGTGTCGCCACCTTTATGCACATTAGGTACTACCGAGATGTATTCACTTGCCACGTCTTTTGGAATGGCTACCGTGTCAATCAGCCACTGCGCCCAATCTTGGCCTTCTGCACCATTGTTAATGGCTGGAAGCTGACAAAGAACACCCACTTCACGTCCAAGCGAGCTTTTTAACTCATGACGCAGTGCTACCGCTTGCTCTAAAAACTGTTTGTTCTCTGCATTAAAGCCGAGTACGACGAATTCAAAACTGGACACTTCATTGGCTTTTTTAGCGGCATCTTCCCATGAATCATCGGCATCGATGATCATCACGCCAGCCGTCCAACCCTGTTTGCCATTGAGCTGTGCTGCTTTGACAATTGCCAAGCCTTGCTCACTGGCATCACTAAGGACCGTGTCGAGTTCTGAAGTGGAATCAACCATGATGAGGTTGCGAACATCCCCTGCAACCGTACCGCGAACGACAAAGAGGAAGTGATTCTCAATGTCAGCGATAGGGCCGTTCATCAGGTTCATTATTTTGATAATAACGCTAGGCCATGCCATGTTATTTGCTCCTGTTGCGCTTGAGTTCTCGCTTGACCATGATTGCCACTCTTCTTTGGCTAATCCCTATCAGGCGTCGTTCTGGTCTTCCTACTTCCCAATCTCGCGCTGGCGTTTTGCTTTCCAGTTCTTGAATGGTTTTTGCCGCTTCACCAACCGTCATGTTTTCTCGAATCCATGCAAAGGTTGGTCTCTTGCCTCTTTTCTGTCTGCCTTGAGGCTGAAGGCGAAAATCTAGATCACGCAGAGCACGTGCCTGTTCGCGGGTCGCTGGGTCGGTGCTTTTCGGTTCACCTTGCTTCTTTGCCTGTCGCTTTCGTGCCGACAATCCGCTTTTTTGCGCGATGCCATGATGATGTTCATAGGCCACTCGACCACGAGCACTAGGCCAACCCACGATTAATGTTCGATTGTTGTTTCTTTGGTAATGCTTAAGCTTACGAGTAAAGCCTTTAAGCAATTTCTTGCGTCCTTTCTGACGCTGTTTCCACGCCTTTCCTTCTGGGTCTCGTTGGGCACGAATGTTCTTTCTGGTTATCTTGACGATTTGAGGGCCAATTCGTTTAAGCAGCTTTTGACGCGTTTTTCTGTCTAGCCCTAAAAGCTTGAGCTGCTCTTTGACTCGAAGAAGACTGCGCTTTTCATAGTCAATCTCTAACATCGGTCACCACGTCACGGAGGTTTTCCGCCACCCAGATTTCATACTCAGCAATCTTCCACTTGTGTCCACGCCAAACGATGTCGCCTTCTGGGTCTTTGACCAACTTGATAGGCTCTTCAAACACCACTTGAATCAATACTTCGGCGCTGCTTTCGTCTTCCACCACAACATCAATGTCTGGGTCTCGCAGCTCTCCAAGTGTGTCTTCCCTATCAGGGTCGTTATCCATCAACCAGGCGGCGACATTGGCAAAGAGCACGGCAGGGTCAAACTTTTTAAAAGGCAAACGCTCAATCAAAAATTCCGCGACATAGCGTTGCTGAACAATATCGATACCATTACCTTGATTTCGAGGCGTCAGCATCAGCTCAATGCCGCCCATCTCCGCATCCATACGTTTGGCAATTTGCTCGCCAACACAACTAGCGATATGGGCTCTTAATGCCTTCATTTTGTAGCCAACTCGGTACGTCATATCAGCTCCACTGTAGAACGACCTTTTCCATACATATTGCGGATGATGCGTTCACTCTCTGCCAGTAGTTCGTTCTTCACTTCTTGGGCACGCTCGGCCATGTGCTCTCCTTCTTTTTTCTGACTGACGGTTGAGAAGTCAGGAAGAAGATCCGCTTTTGCTCGGGCGAACACGGCACTTTGGTATTGAATAACGATGCGGTTTTTGCCTTGTACTTTCGGGAATACTTCGATGGCTTCCGCTTTCTCGATACCTTGTTCTAACTGGCGTTGCTTGAACGCCTCCAACTGCTGATTAACCGAGGCTATCGCATTGACCAATGCATGAACGATTCGCTCATCGTCTTGCGCTGCTGGCGTACCGCGAAGACGCTCAAAATCCCCGGCTTCGATATCAGGCCAAAAGCCATCATTTTCGATGTTCGTGGTTTGATAGTCGTTATCGTCAGCTGTAAACATAAGCACCTTGTTTGAATAAGTGCGCCTCTAGCCACTGAGTCGACGGCATAGAAATGAACTCTCTGAGTTATTTCAGCCTCGTCAGCCGAGGCGCGGCGGCGTAGGAGTCTTTACAAATTCTTGCCGTCTTTAATGGCTCGAATACGTTGCTCAATTTTCTTTATCTGGGTACCCACACCCACTTTGCAGTGCTTGTTGTGAGCGTGTTGAAGTAGTGCCAGGGCTTTTTCCAGCGTTTCCAGATTACCGATTGCAGTTGCTTGCGGTTGCCCTTCTTCGTTTCGAATCAGGTATAAGCCTGCGAACTTGTACCACTTAGCGTGAACCTTCTCGTGTAAACGCCATTCTTTCTCAATCTTCTCAAACACCTGAGAGAAATAAGGCTCAATTGAATTGCCACGTTCAGATTCGCTTTCTGCCCATTCCAACACTTCGTCAGCACAGAATGTCGGCCAATCACGGCGGAAGTTCTCTGGTGTTGGCAAGTCTCGTTCGATTGCCTTCATGCACCAATCAATGGCCGTATCCAGTTCTTTGATATCGAATAACCAGATCACTAAGTTGGTAAAAATAGGGTTTTCGAACTGATCGCCACTTTCTAGATAGTTCTGAACATACGGTTTGTATTTTGGAACCAAGACATTGCGCTTATGCTCGACACGATCAGCAATCGCATTGAAAGAGCGCAAATGCTTGCGGTCTTCTTCGAAGTCAATCAGCTTGATGTGCAAACTATCGGTGTCAACCGCAGGGCTAACATTAAAAGCTTTCTGCTCTCTTGCTGCTTTCTTCGCTAGGTTGTCTCTCATGCCCGGAGATAAGCGCATAGTCATTTACCCTTCTGCAGGTGTCGCACCGAAGTGCACTTTCGCTTCGTTAAAGCTTGCGTAACCTTCATGATCACCCACTGCATAACCTTCATTACGTAGGTATGAATTTTCATGTTGTTTGCGGTCTTCTACATGCTCAGACTTGCGGTGACGCGTGTTTTTCTGCGTGTAGACATGCAAGTTTTTCAGCGTAGTGACTGTCATTCGCATGCCAGGGAAGAACGGTGGCGACATTGCACGACGACCAGCAATAGAGTTTGGCAATTGTTGCGCTGCTTTCTTCTCTGTTGGCGTAGTTGCCGCGTCATATAAACGCGCCTGTTCAAATGAAAGAAGATCAGCACCAACCAACACAATTAGATTCGGGTCGCTTCGTAACGCAGGATGAATCTTAGTGTTAATTAGGTCAGAAGCCATTGCATCTAAGTTGGTGTAATCACCACCGCCATCAGGATCTAGATAAATGTCTACATCAATGATCTGGTCTGGTGATTTTTCTTTCACTAGCTGCTGCCAACCTTTGTTAACGTCTTCACCGTTAGGGTTAGTTTCTGGGTTCGTTGTTTCCGCTACCGAAGTACCGTTGAAGCCAACACGAATAATGTCTTGCGCGAAATTCAGCGTTGCATTTTCGTTTAGGCGCTTCATGAATTCGCCAGGCTTACCGGAGTTCGCCCAAACGCTTAACAAATCCCATGTAACAACAGCACAAGAGTCAGTTTCGACTAGGGTGTAGGTATTGCCATCAACACCACTTGATGTGGTATGACGACCGCCTTTTTTACGGCCTGTATGTAGCTTGTTGGTACCAACATCAACAACTTGAGCTGAAATTTGGTCTACATCTTCAACCGTGATCAGCTTGAGGAAATCAACTGACTCCATCAGCTTGTTTTTTAGCGCCGTTTCAACTGGGCCCGAAATAGCGAATTGCTTACTCACATCAGGGCGAGAAAATACTTCACACTGTTTTGCGCAGTATTCTTCCAGTAATGCACGAGCTGTTTGAGTTAATTGCATTTACTATTGCTCCTTACAAAAAGTGGCTTGTGTCTTCCGCCGCACCTTCGCCTTGAGGCTCTTGACCAGGTACTTCTTTCGAAAGGGCGTTGAACTTAGTTTCAAGGCCAGAAACTTTTTCCATCAGAGGCGCAATAGCCGAATTTACCGCAGCAGAGAACTGCTCGACTGTTACACCTTCCGGTGTTTGTTCCGGCTCTGGTGTTTCTGGTGTTTGCTGACTGAACTCTTGTTTGAGTTCGTTTTTCAGCTCAGTTTTTAGCTCACCTTTAAAAGCGCTAAATTGCTTTTGCAGTGCTGCTTGTAGTTGCTCTTCGGTCACGTCTGTGTCCTCTGGTTCGGGTGGTGTCTCTGGATGTTCATCACCAGAGAACAGAAATTCGTTTAGCAATGAGAACAAACGCTCTTTTCGAGAAAAGCAGCTATTGAGATCCAACTCTTCTAACTGGCTGACCTCTAGTTCTGTGTAGTCACCACCTTGCACACGTGAAAAACGCATACGGGTTGTACCTGACGATGCTGGGGAGTCAGTCGCAGCTAGGCCCATCAGGTAACAACGTCCTTCTTTCTTGTAATCTGGTTCTGGTTCAATAGAAGAAAATAGTTTCTGACCGTCTTTGTTTGCTGCTAGCAGATATTTGTTTGGTGTGACTTTTGCGAACAAGCGAAGCTTATCTTTGAATTTGCCTGATTTAAGCTCTTCAACTTCGCCCCAGTTTTTCCCTTCAAATACTGCCCAAGAACTACGATAGTGCTCAGGCCAAATCAAAGCGGTGTACTCTTCTTTGTCATAAAGCTCAGCCATGTCATTAATCCAACTTGCGCTAATGACACGGCCATCAGAAACGGTAGTCCCTTCGGTGGCAATAATGATCCAATCACTGGTTTTAGGCATGAATTTGACTCACTAATCTTTATACAAAGTGCTTTTTGCTATCTATTCGAGCCAAACAATACGCCTTTGACGGACTGCTTTCAGCCACTTCAATTCCTAGAAATTCGGATTTTGGCTAAATCCGAATTCATCCGAATTTTGCTTAGTCATTTGCGAGTTTTCGGGGCGTATGATGCAGCTATGGCATATTCAGATGAAATAAAAGAGGCCGCGAAAAAGCTTTATTTACGCGGGGTACCTCCAAAGGAAATAGCGGCCCAACTTAACCTAAATAGTGACCGCATCATTTATACCTGGGCGGAGAAATTCGGCTGGGCTTTGTTGTTGAATGAGCTTTCTGTTGAAGAAATGATTAACCGCCGATTGGCCGTGTTAATTGATAAAGACGAGAAAAGCGATCAGCAGCTTAAAGAGATGGATAAGCTTATAGACCATCACGTTAAGTTGCTAAAAGCTCATGCCGATGCAAAAGCAAAAGCTGAACGTGTGCTTTCGCAAGGCAGCTCGAAGTCGAATGCTTCCGAGCCGTCTAATCAAAGCCGTGGTGGTAGTGGCAACAACAAGAAAAAAGGCAAAGGCAAAAACAACATCGAGCACCTTTGTGAAGGTGACTTTGTTAATTGGCATGAATCGCTGTTCGAATATCAGCATGTCATGCGTAACAACATTAAGCAGCGTATTCGCAACATCCTTAAATCACGCCAAATTGGTGCAACTTACTATTTCAGTGGTGAAGCTTTAGAAGATGCGATTCTGACTGGCGATAATCAAATATTCCTTTCTGCGTCTCGCGCTCAAGCCGAAGTTTTCCGCAGCTACATTATTGCCATTGGCAAAGAGTTCTTAGACATCGAGCTAACCGGCAACCCGATCATTCTCTCTAATGGTGCTGAACTTCGCTTCTTATCAACCAACAGCAAAACCGCGCAAAGTTACCACGGCCATGTTTATGTTGATGAATACTTCTGGATACCGAAGTTTGACGAGCTGAACAAACTTGCTTCGGCAATGGCGACGCATAAGAAATGGCGCAAAACTTACTTTTCTACGCCATCATCGAAGATGCACCAGGCTTACCCATTTTGGACGGGCGACCAATGGCGCAAAGGCAAAGAGTCTCGCGCAAAGATTGAATTCCCAACCTTTGAAGAATATCGCGACGGTGGCCGACTCTGCGACGATAAACAGTGGCGTTATGTTGTCACCATTGAAGATGCAGCCAACGGCGGTTGTGACCTATTCGACATTGACGAACTGCGCGAAGAGTACAGCCAAGACGATTTCGAAAACCTGTTCATGTGCGTGTTTGTTGATGGGGCTCTGTCTGTATTCAAGTTTTCAGACCTTGAAAAAGGCATGGTGGATGCCGCCCACTGGCAAGACTTCAAGCCAAATAACAAACGACCTTTTGCCCATCGTGAAGTTTGGTTGGGTTACGACCCAAGCCGAACCAGAGACAACGCCTGTTTGGTGGTCGTGGCTCCGCCTATTGTCGCGGGTGAACGGTTCCGCGTATTGGAAAAGCACTATTGGAAAGGGCTCAACTTTCAATATCACGTTTCAGAAATCGAAAAAGTGTTTAAGCGCTACAAGGTGACTTACATCGGGGTAGATACCACGGGCATTGGCGGTGGTGTTTGGGATTTGATTTCGAAGAAATACCCACGTGAGGCTCACGCTATCCACTACAGCAACGAAAACAAAAACCGCCTAGTGATGAAGATGATCGACATCGTAGAAGCCAAACGACTTCAATTTGATGCTGAGCACAAAGACATTGCAATGGCGTTTATGGCGATTAAGCGAGTACCAACGGCCAGCGGTAACGCCATGACATTTAAAGCAGAGCGGAGCCAAACCACAGGCCACGCCGATGCATTCTGGGCTATCTCACACGCCATTATTAATGAACCGTTAGACCACTCAACACCAACTAAATCAACTTGGGCAACCGCAGCATGACCGAGCAAACAGAAACTTTAGTCAAACAAGAAGAACAAGCACCAGAGTCGGTCTACCACATCGACTCCACACCTGAGGCCATCGATTCGAATAGTTGGATGACCTCATACTCAGATTTGTTTTACAACGATACCGAAGACTATTGGGAACCCCCGATTTCACGCTCTGGATTAGCAGACATAGCAAGAGCTAATGCGTACCACGGCTCTTTGTTGATTGCGCGTTCAAACTACGTTGCTGGACGATTCCAACAGGGTGGCGCAACTAGACGCAGACATGTTCAAGCTTTTTGCCGTGATTACTTCACTTTCGGTGACGCTGCTTTTCTAAAAATCCGTGACGGTTTCAAACGAGTAGTACGTTTGCATCCTTTACCAGGTATGTATCTACGCAAACGAAAAAACGGCAATTTTTTGATTCTTGAACGCGACAACCAGCAACGAGAATACCGAAAAGAAGATGTGGTTTTTTTGCCTCAATATGACCCACAACAGCAAATCTATGGCTTAGCCGATTACTTAGGCAGCATTCAAAGTAGCTTGCTAAACAAAGATGCCACTCTATTTCGCCGCCGTTACTACAAGAACGGTGCACATATGGGGTTCATTTTCTACGCTACGGATCCAAACCTAAGTGACGATGATGAAAAAATGCTGAAAGACAAGATTGCCAGCTCAAAAGGTGTTGGCAACTTCCGAAGCATGTTTGTAAACATCCCGAACGGGAAAGAAAAGGGAATTCAACTAATTCCAGTTGGTGATATTGCCACTAAAGATGAATTTGAACGAATTAAGAATATTACCGCACAAGATATTCTTGTTGGTCACCGATTCCCTGTAGGTAAAGCAGGAATCATCCCGCAAGGTACAACTAGTTTAGGTGACCCAGTCAAAATCGGCAGTGAATACGCCAAGGATGAAATCATTCCAGTATGCGAGCTAATTATGGATGAGGTAAACAGCGACCCCGAAATTCCTAAACATCTCCACCTAAAGTTTGATATCTCGACATCTAGCGAATAGTAGAAAGCCCCTAATCATTGTTGTTAGGGGCTTGCTTTTGGCTTTAACGTTTAGTGTTTTCGGATTGGTTTACCACCGCTGTTTCAAGCAGCTTCACCACTAAGCTTCGATCTTCTTCAGTGATGAATCCTAATCTTGCCTCCTCTTCTAAAATTACATCAATTTTGGACATAAGTTCTTTACTTACATTCATCGTAGTCTTCTACCTTTTGTCGACGATGATAGGCCGTCCTACCATCATCTCTTCCAAGTCATCACGACTACCTCCTGTAAAAATTAGAAAGTTAGGACTCTTAACCAAGAGTCCGCCTACTGATATGTAACACAATACTTGTATAAAAATAAAGATGGCACTGTACATAAACACAGCAACCGTTTTAATATTGCTGAGTCAGTCAAAAGTTAGGTCAATGTATGCGAGTTTATTGCAAGTGTAGTGAACGCGCGATTGTAAGTAGAAGCGTCGCTAAAGATGCCAATTGCGCAGATTTGTCTTGTTCCTGTTCAAACCCAGAGTGTGGGCATACCTTTGTTAATTGTGTGGGATATCGCCACTCCACTAAACCGTCGAAGATTCACGCTGGCCTTGGCGCTTACATGCAAGGCACACGTGTTTATTGTGGTTGTGGTGAACGAGCGGTGATTAATAAAACCCACCGCCTGTCAAACGATTGTGCAGATATGTACTGTGCATGTAAGAACCTAGCGTGTGAGCATGAATTTGTTATGTCTTCTTTTTACAGCCACACACTAAGTCCATCATCAAAGACAACGAATGATTTGGCAAACTGCCTAATCAAGGTTTTATCTCCTGACAAGCGCGACCACCTGAAGCAACAACTTGCCTTGTTTTAGCACTAAACTCTTCAATTGGGGCGGCGATCAGCTGCCCTTTTTTATGTCCGAGAATCAGCGACAACAAAAACAGCCCGACTTCATTGTTTTGTTCACAGTTGCCACATGTATCGTCTGCAAGCGCACACAAAACAAACTCCTCTGCTTTTTGATGTAGTTCAGACATTTAGCCTCCTAACTGACGATTTACTGTATATTAATACAGTAGTTTTTAACTCACAAATTTATTATTGGTTTTTGTTGCCTATACTTAATCGGTGTGCCACACCGCTTTGCAACGGCGGCATACTATATAGATTTCATAATAATTAAATTGATTTGGGCTGGCGTTTCATAAGTGCTAGCCACTGTTGGCATTTCTTTTGTGCTTTGACGCCATTTTTGGCGTGTGGAGATTAATAATGCCTAGAAAAAACAAGCCGATAGAACCAATAATCTTGTACTTAATTCAAGAACGCCTACGAAACCGAATGACACAAAAGCAAATCGCTGACCTATCAAAAATTCCCCTACGAACTTACCAACGAATTGAACAAGGAAAGAGTGAAGCCACCATAAACCAGGTAAGACGAATCATTGAGGTTTTCGACATTACTTGGCTCGATGTTGCTTGGGGTGAAACAGGGCGACGATACATTGATACCAAGGATATTTCCGCGTCACTGAAACATTTACCCGCCAGCCTACGACACCCTCTTTTTGAGGTAATCAAAGCAATCCTTGAAGAACTTGAGCAAACAAAAAGGCCAACCACAGACGGTTGACCATTTTGTTATGCTGCAACTGATATTCTTTCTATTCCCACGTTAGCTTCTACCAAAGCTTGTGCCACTGGCGGACACACTGCGTTGCCACATCGAGCCACTTGGCTTGCTTTCGATAGTTTCTTACCTTCGCTGTTATGCGAAATTTTGTAGTCTTCAGGAAACCCCTGCGCCGCAAACAGTTCGTGCGGTTCTAACATGCGCATACCAATATCGACAATTTGATACTCTTCACCTTTGACAGTAACCAATCCAAAGCGATCTTTTGTTGTGACGGTACCTATTGGGCTATCACATGCCTCACCGTAACTTGTACCGTAATACTTGAGTAAAAATGCTCTTACTTCACCAATATGAAAACCACCGGCTGAAATTGTATGAACTGGCTCATTGGTACCATGACCAATATTAGTGCCGCGCATTTTTACCATATGACTAGTGACTAACGCATTGTGATCAGTCGTTGTGACTGTGTGTAATGGCTCCTCGATGTCGGAGCCACTAACACCAGTAAAGTGCTTTGCTATAAACGCCGTTACCAAAGCAAAGTGACCTCCTTTAACTTGGGCACATATGGTTCGCAGTGGTTCATTTGCTGGCATATTTCTTTGGCTCGATGCGTTGGCGCATTCGGTAACAAAAGGAGTTACACAATTTTCAGGCACGACAAATGGCGTATCCGAAGACAACACAAACTTGTCTAACCCTTTCGCTATACGTTCCATCGTCTTTTCCGCTAGTGGTCGCTTGCGATTAAAGATAGATTTAACCGGGATAGACCAATCAATAATATCGGCTGCTGAGGCATAGGGCTTTAAACCACTCCCATCAGGACCATGAGTTTTAGCCGGCCACGTGATTGGCTGACCATCATTTCGGGCTACCATAAAAAAACGTTTTCTCGTGGTCGGTGCGCCGTAGTCACAAGCATGAAGAATTTTGAAGTCTAGTGTATAACCTAAACCAGTCTGCAATTTATCGTAATGAGGGAAGTCATCACCAAGGGCTGTTTTAATTTCTTCCCATGCTGGATGGTCTTCATTCAACCCATCAGTCAACACTTTAACAAACGCATCAAAGGTTTCGCCTTTGCGGTCTGGGCATGGTTTGAACTTGCCGCTTTCGGTTTCAACAACTGGCCCCCATGTAATGAACTCTTCGACGTTTTCCAACATCATCATTCGAACTGGCACCATTGCCGCCCAACGTGCAGCCACCCAAGCCAGTCCACGAATATTTTTGTCGACAGGACGGTTTCCTTTGGCTTTAGAAAAATGTTTACAGTCCGGTGAAAACCACGCCAGACCAACAGGTCGACCAGCGCATGCTTCTACTGGGTCAACATCCCAAACCGACTCGCAATAGTGTTTCGTTTCTGGGTGATTGACTCGATGCATATCAATAGCTGCAGGATCATGGTTAATAGCAATGTCTACATGACGATTTAAACCCAGCTCCATACCAGTGGAAGCACCGCCGCCACCTGCAAAGTTATCTACAACAATTTCACCTGGTAATATCATGTTAACGTTTCCCCATGTTAGAAAGCGCTGCATAAAGCGCAGCTCCTTGCGCTTTGACTGCCATCATATTTTCTTGCTCTGACGTTAAGTTTTTCAGAATCAACAGTCGTTCATAATCTGAAAGTGCCATTCCATTAATGAACTCTTTCAATGTCGCTTGGTGCAATTCGACGACCTCTTCATCTAGTGCAATATTTTTAGTTATCATTTTTAACTCCTACGCTAACGGCCAGTCGTCTTCCATCTCTGGGAAGAACGATAAGTCCGGTTGTTGATATTCTTTGTTTTCAGGCTGAGCAAATACGTTGCCCCAACCTTCGAAATTCATCCAACTGCGGTCTTCTGCAGGTGTGCGAGTGACTTCAACCAGTTGCGCTGGGCGAATATTGCCGCGTTCGTCCATCTCCGCTGGGCGGATTTGAATACTGGTTGCATCGTCAATACGAATTGAACTGCCTTTTAGCAGTGCGGCCAGTGCCGCTTCATCAACATTTGGTGATTTATTCGCCCGTTTATTAACAGGCTCTAATAATCGGGTTAGCTGATCGCAGACCTGTACTTTCTCAAGCTCCGTACAGTTATTGACAGAACTCCGAGAGGTGCCGTAGGCACCAATTGCGGTCGCTGCGCTCCCTTGGGTGATCGCTTCAGCTTCTGCTTCTACCTTTGATTTCTTTTGAATTGTCCAAACCTTAGTGCGAGTTTTAACGACCGCTTCCGGTGTTTGGAATCCCTCAATCTTGCGAACGTCCTCACCGTGAGGAGACGAAAAAGGAAGAACTTGATATGAGTTTGTGATCAGCAAATCTTCGCGCTTAACGAATGGACCACCTTGCCCCATGATGTAGCCTTGCCAATTGCCATGGTCTGCCGCTTTCATCGTATCTACGATGCATGCTTCATCAGATTGGATTCGTGCCTGGTAGTTTTTGCCGATCACGTCCACCAACTCTTTATTGGTTAACAGGTGTTCAGGTTTAACCGGACCAACTGCATAGCGGTGCAGCATGTAGTACATATCCAACAGGTCAGCGCGTTCTTGCATGAACACGTATTCCATAAAGGCTTTTTTGTTTTGGCTTGCGAAGCGGCGCAACTCGCGGTAAGTCGTAACCGGAGCACCACCAAAGAATTGGAATTGACGAATTGCCCAGCGGCTTTTCCAAGCGCTAACGTTCTTCGCCATGTCTTTCACAGATTTGCCTGTTTCGTCGGACACTTCATCGTCCATCGCAAAACCGTCGATGTTCTTAGAGATGTATTTTGCGATGTAGCCTGTTGCGGTACCTTTCTCTGGGTCGATGTAACCAAAGTCGCAACGTGGGCGGTAATCCATAGGACCAACATAACTACCCTTACGAAATGGCTTTTGCTTTTCCTTCTCGTATTGCGGGTGCAGTTCGCCACGGTCTTCTAATGTTGCGTAGCTAATAAAGATATCGCGCACTTCCATCACATCTTCTGGCTTAACCCAGATCAGCAAATGCCAGTGTGGTGTGCCATCGTGATGAGGCTCGGCAACACGAACGCCAAACCAACGGATTTCTTCACGACCTAACTTAGCGCGGATACGCTGCCAAACATTATTAAGGTACGACTGTGCCTCACGTGGGCTTGCGCCGTTCCAGTGGTCAATGAATCCGCCTTTCTTGTATGAGTTGTGGTATTTAGATGGCGTGGTTAGCGTTAGGAATAAACCTTGTAAACCCAGCTCGTTACCGATGTTTTCACAACCGCGACAACGCACCATCAACTCATGACGGCGAATGGCTGGGTTAGATACGCTTTTCAGAACCATTTCAGCAAGATCAGCTTTTTCTTCGTTTTCTTCGTCAAAGAGTTCACATTGCTTGATGTATTCCCAGTTGCGCTTTTGCTGCTCTTGGTGCTCACGAACACAATCCCAAGATGCATAAGCCGATGCTTTTGAAGAGACTTGCCCCATGGCAATCGCTAGGTGCTCACGCATAATTTTTCGCGCCTTCACTAAGCGACCAATCCACCATTTCTCGCTAATCATGCGAGAGATATCTTGGAGAGCAGACAACTCATTCTGCTTTTTGTATTTACATGGCGGCTTAATGCCGAATTCGAAAGTGAAGGCAGCTAACTGGTGGTAGCCCTCAACAACTGGACAGAACGTATCGTCCTTTTCCAATTCCGCTTCAGTAATACTCGCTAACTTAGATGAGATAATTTGGAAACGTGCATTCATGATTTTGCCTATCTTGAACGCCATTTCTTTGAGTTCATCCAATTCCAATTCCGCTAAGATTCGGTTCTTCACTGGCTTGCGGTTCTTCACCGCGTTGTCGAAATCAAACGAAACTTGTTTGCGCTGAATGTCTTCAGGATTGCCATATTCTGTAAAGAACACGGGATGAAATGGATCTTCATCGTCTCCAAGTTCTTTAGACAATAGAGCAACTTTTTGTGTAGTTGGCAGGTCGTGATACTTTTTCATAACCAGGCGAACACGCTTAGTCGCTGGCTCCATTTTTTGACGCAAGAATGTGTTCGCGTCTTTTGCACCTGTTTTTTCAAAAATATCGATGTATCGCTTTGCAAAGTATTTCGCTAGGTAAGCAGGCACATCTTGAAAGAACTGTTTGCGCCAATCATGATCACGAGGGTTTACCTCAAACAGCTGTCGTTCAAGTACTGATAGATCGTCAGGCTCTACTTGATATGCGTCAAAACGATACGCAAAGCAGCCCGCTTCAACTTCCGTCAAAGGGGCTTGCCATGGGAAATCGTATAGGTCCATTTCAGTTGGTTCGATTAAGGTGTTCACTTAACCCCACCCATGTGCAGCTTCAGTTCTTGAGTGGTAGTAAACAATTTTGCTCACGTGGGAACGAGAAAGCTCCATTTTGTCTGCAATTTGACTTGGAGTGAGCCCTTCATCATAAAGCTGACGGCAAAGCTCTACTTCATGATCAGAACCTTTCGAGTGTGGGTATAACTCTCCTTTTCTTCGAAGCGAAATTTTGTCATTTTCACCGCGATGCTTATTGATAGTTTTTACGCGATTTTTAATTGTTGGTACTGTTGCTTTTCTATACCCAAGTTGAGCGACTAAATGCGCGATCTCTTCCGTGGACTTTAGTCCCGCCCACTTCAAGATCACTTCGTCTTCCTCACGCTTAAACTTTGGATTACCCATGTTGTTGCACTTTCCGCAGCTTTTACGGTGGCCACGTCTCAGATCTACGGTGTACTCCTCAGTGTGAATATTTCCACACTCGCATTTACAAACTACGCCTTGACCGGGTTCTTGTTCAATAACAGTTAGTTTGCCGAATACCTGACCTAGTACGTTCACATAGCTTGGGTGATGTTTCCCATATTGGTAATGCTCTTCGCCACGCTTAACCTGTTGAAACCATCCTTTTGTAATACTCATACCGCTACCCCTAACTTTTGTTTAGCGAACGCTAAAAAACTTGTTTGCATTGATGGTGTATTGAGGAACGTTTCTACATGCTCAGGAAAAATGTTCATGGTGACCCCCCAACCGTCTTGACCTTGGAATGAGACAACCGCGCACTTTTCAAACGTTGGCGTTCTGCCTTCATGGATTCTGATTTCGTCATCGCCAAGGTACAGTGATTGAATGTGTTGGCTCATGCGGCTACCTCATGACCAACTGAAACGATATGGCTAAGCCCTTGAGGAATATCGAAGCGGTTACCGTTATCCCAGATAAACCAAGCGTATTCACACGAATCTGAACCACCACCAACAAAACGAGGGCGAGGAACGATGATTGGGCACTTTGGCGGAAAGCCAATTTCAAACCAGAAAGGAAGGCGCTTTTTAGACCCTAAAAAGTTAACACGCTGCAGGTATGCCATTGTTCCGTCTGGTGCCAGCTCACTTAGGCTCTTGCGAATGAATTCTTCGGTTAGTGAGAAAGGCGGATTAGTGATAATCACATCCTGTTGACCAAACTCCGTCGTTAGGTAGTCAATGCCTTTTTCAATCTCTGCAAATGACTTTTGGCTTTGAGGAAGTGCGACCTTTTCGAAGATCGCACCAGTGCCGTAGCAAGGCTCAAGAAACTTGTCTGTTGGACGAAACGTTAACTTTGACAGCAGAGCATCAACCACTTCTGATGGCGTTGGGTAAAGTTCGCGTGGTACTACTTTTCCGTTGGTAGAACTCATTTTGAACTCTCCCCAAGAGTGTCTAGAAACTCGTTAGCCATATCAATAAATGCACGAGCATCATTAGCCGTCATTTCAGCGTCTGCAGTCGTATGCCCTGACCGTTTGATGATATCGTGGCTTGCATCAATGCAGTCGCACGTTTCCTGCAGACGATCACGTAAAAAGCAGATCAGGTTTAGAGCTGATTTACTGGTACCGCTTTTTAATGACAGGACACACCAACCCTCTGCGATACCAAATTGACCACCGTGTAAAACGTGGCTAACTTCGGCACTCGCTTCTTGTCCGGTGTATTCCCCATTAGCATCAATCTCACGTAGGTTTAAACAGTCACCAGTTTGGTAATCACGATCATTGATTCGAACTTCATGTGTTTTACGGTGAGCGAGAAAATCAGCGAAATGAACGGATTGGATTTTTAGTTCATGAACTTTCATTTTGACTCTCCCGTATCTTTCGCCGTTAGTTCGTCGACGGTTCGTCTCACCCAATCTTCAAGAGGTGCTGGTTTGCTAGACGGCGTTGCATTTTCGTTAGTACAAAATTCAGGAACACGAGAAAAGAAGAGAGCATCACCACCGCGCCATTCGTGTGGAACAATTAAGCCGTCTTCCGTCTTACCGCAAAACGCAATAGCCATAAGTCGAGTTTTATTCACTCTTACAAAAGGGCAGTTACCACAAGTTTTCATGCTTCCACCTCCGCTTTTGCTTCGGCTTCTTCACGAGCTTCAATGATCAGCTCTGTTAGCTGGCTTTCGATAGAGAGAAGTTCTTCAAGAGAAGATTCATCTTTCAAACTCACGTCATCATTGAATAGAGATTGTCGATTAGTGTTCGAATAATCCGTCTCTACTTTTTCCACCGAAATGAAAAAACGATCTACGTGACCTTGATATCGAGTGAATATATGAATCACATCCGCATTCATCATTGCCAAAACGTTGATTGCGTTAACAATGTCATAAACTTCGCGTTGTTCTAGTCGCTCATAGCTAGAGTCGACAAATCCAATCATTTGACCACTAGCAAAAACAGGTTCCTTTGGTACAAACTCAAGCGGTAAAGATGGAATGTTCTTAAGTGATTGCTGTAGTTGTTCTATTTCATCATCAGAAAGCGGCTTCATTGTATTAAATGGATGAACCAAACAAGACAGTGCATAAGCTAGCTTTCGGTGTTGAACTAATGCTAGGTCATTCGCTTTAAGTGATTTGTTTAGGTTTTCTTGGGACTTTTTAAGCACTTCTCGTGCTTCAGCTAACACCTCATTAGCTTGTTTAAGTTCTGTATTCATCTTCTATGCTCCTACGCTAAGACGAAAAAAAGCCCCCTGTTACAGGGGCAAAGGCTTGGAGAATTAATGGGTACTACTGAATTGGTAATGCTTGAGGCGACGCACATCACCCAAGTCATTGTCGAAGCCGACAATCAAATCTTTTAGGTACTGCATTCCGCTTCGAATCTTTTGCAGTTCTAAGTCGTTAAACGACTCAAAAGCGCGTTGGTAATCTCTCGCAGGCAAACCACCTGCAATAAGCACTAGGCCTCGGCTTTTATCCGGCAGTGCATCGAATGTTTCTCTCAACTTGCAGCGAGTGGCCTCGCCAGTGAAAAGAGCCTTACAAGCTGCAATGCTTTCTGCGGCATTAGGCGTGTTCAACTGTTGTTCTTGTTTAATAGCTAACTGACTCACGTGGACTCCTTAGGTTAAACCTGGGATTGGTGCACCATTAGCCAGAAAGTCTGTGCCCATCTGCATTAGTGGCTGTAAGCCTGTGGTGCGGTTTTCAAGGTCGTTGATTAGCAAAACCAAGTTGCCTAACGCTGCTTGAGCTTTGGCAAGTGTTTTGCGTTTGCGAGATCGTGGTAAACGCTCTGTGGTGCACATTGCCATTGCATCACTAGAAAGCTCACCGGAATGAGTGTTGAGTTGTAAGACTCGTTCGAGCAGGTTCAGGTCTTCTTCTGCTTTTGGTAGCGGAATCGTGACAACGCCATCATCTGCAAACAGAGTATTTACGATCGAGTAATCGCCAGAATCACGGCTAATAAGTGTAAGAACTACAGGGTGTAGCACTCTTGACTGCGCAGGGTTCAGCATATTTCGAATGGCTTGCCCATCAACGCCGATTCTGCGCCCAATCGCTTCACAATCGTGATTGACAACAAAATCACAACACGCTGCGTCAAAAGCTTGTTGTTTGCGTTCGCGCAATACATACATTGAGTTATTTGCGTCCATAACTAATACTCAAATGAAGAAGAACGGTGCGAAAACGAATGTCCAGCCAACGATATTGAGCAATAGCGGACATTTGCTTGGATACTTGTCTTCCCAAGACTCACTCATTGCTTTTTGCTGAGTGAGTTTGGTTTTAGGTGGGATAGCGAAGCTCATATTTGTTGCTCCGCAAGCTGCTGGTTGAACTTAACCATGTTGACCAAAACCAACCCTTTTGAGCCAATTTTTTCAACAATTGGGATTAGGCCAAGTCCTTTGAGACGGTCAAATGAAGAAGAAGACATGCCAGTGCGACGTAAAAATTCCTTTTTTGTGCAGACAGGCGCATCAATTGCTATTTGTAGCGTTGCCATAAGTGATATCCTACGTTTTTGAGTTTTATTGATGCTTATTGGTGAGATATGGGGCATCAATTTTGTGTATGTGAAAATCCTACGATCATTTTTTCTTATTTGCAAAATTTATTTTTCTCCAACGAGAAAAACGACGCACAAGCGTGATCTAGAGCAATTCACTTACCTATTTGAATAGGAAAAATTCTCTTATGGGCAGACTAAAGGCAAAAATACCTCCGTTTGAGTATCTTGGCGGTCGAGATTTCACCGAAAAGCTCAAAAAGGTTACTGGTTGTAAGACTTTTGAATTGATGAGTGACCGCTACGGTGTACCAAACTCCACTTTCTCTACTTGGCACACTCACAATAGAACTGGCTTTGAATTGATAGTTAGGGAGCACCTAGCCACTGGTGCTTCTGTTCGTTACATGGCTTTAGGTGAGGGAGAACCGTTCGGTGAAAACTCATCAAACACTCTAACCTCGGAAGAAATGAAAACATTCCGCCTTATCGATGGAGCTTTGGTTGAAGCTGGAACTACCGCTCTTGATTTGGTCACGCTTGAAAAATTTGGACTTAAACCATCCATAACCCAAGTCATTGAAGATGATTCAGGCATCTACTACATCAACAAAGAATCAACTGACCCAGTGGCAGGTGACTACCTTATTGATGTCGATGGCCGTCTGTCGATCAATTATCTACAGCGACTACCTGGAAAGAAGTTGGCGATTGCATTTGGCACATCAACCATTGAAGTATCCGAAGAAGATATAAAAGTGCTTGGACGTGTTGCGATGGAAATGAAGAAGAAATAATTTTTAATTGGCTAGGAGATAAAAATGAAAGTAAAAGTGTTATTAGCAGCATCCATATTATCTAGTTTGACTTTAGTTGGTTGTGGTAGTGAAGATAAAGCCTTTACAGTAAATGCCACAACAGCATCAGACTTTGCTTACACTATGGCTAACCAACCTGCCGTAGACGTAACGCTAAAACAAGATGAAAACAATTTTTGTCAGATAACCTTCCTTCGCAAAAATGTGCAGCCTGGATTCTCCGCATCGTTGAAACAGAAAAGCACTGGTGACTTAAGTTCCAGCTGCTACTGGGAAGGTAAGCTGTATATCCAGTCTTCTAAGCATCCTACTTTGGCTACTTTAACTATCAATGAACTGGATGAAGGTAGCAAAGTAGCAAAACTAAAGACAAGCTTGAAACTGGTTGATAACAAAAGTTTAGATGAATACTTCGAGTTAAAAGACATCGAGTTCACGTTGTCTGGTCAGCAATTTACTAACTTGATCACAATGCCAAAAGAGTAAAAGTGTCTGTTCGCAAATTAGAAGATGGCAACAAAAAGCCATGGCTTTGCGAGTGTTACCCGCAAGGCCGAAGTGGAGCCAGAAAACGTAAACGCTTCGCCACCAAAGGCGAGGCGTTAGCTTACGAAAAGTTCTTGATGAAAGAAGTCGACGACAAGCCTTGGCTTGGTGATAAGAAGGACTTACGCACACTTCAAGACTTAGTCGAACTTTGGTATAAGCTGCACGGCCAACACCTAAAATCCGCGAAAAAAGTTTACCCTCGCCTTTGCACGATAGTGGAAGAACTCGGCAACCCGTTTGCAATCAAGTTTACTGCAAAAGAGTTTGTTCACTGGCGTTCTAGCCGAAAAGCAAAAAACCGATACGGTGATCAGACTACTGCAGGGAAATCAATTTCCGCTCCAACCAATAATCTTGATTTGAGATATTTGCGAGCCGTTTTCAATGAGCTTATTGCCCTTGGCGAGTGGACCCAACCAAACCCACTTGCCAGTGTTAAATCGATTCAAGTTACTGAATCCGAAATGGGCTTTTTCTCAAATGAAGATATCACTACGCTATTCGATAGGATCAGCAAAAGTAAACGAGCCAAAGAATTTGAACTAGTTTGCAAGATTTGCTTGTCTACTGGTGCACGTATTTCCGAAGCCAATAATCTTCGCTTATCACAGATTACGAAATACAAGATCACGTTTCTTGATACCAAAAGCAAAAAGAACCGCACTGTGCCAATCACAGAAAAACTCTATAACGAGTTGATAGAATTTAAGCGAACGGGCGAAAAGGATAAGTTATTTAAATGTTGCCTTCACGGTATCGCGTATATTGTCAACAAGACATTTCCTGATTTACCGGAAGGGCAAAACACCCACGTGTTTCGTCATACGTTTGCAAGTCGGTTTATGGAAGCAGGCGGAAACATTCTGGTACTACAAAAAATCCTTGGTCATAGTGACATCAAAATGACAATGCGATATGCACATTTTTCACCCGACCACCTAATTCAAGCAGCTGAATTGAACCCTATTTCAAGTTTAGGTCTGTAGCTACTTAATCCAAAAAAGTGGCGGCAAAGTGGCGACAAATTTTATCGATACTGACGGATATTGAATAATATTGAATAAACGCCTATTTTGTAAGCCATTGAAACAGTGAGAGAAGCCTTGATTTTAAAGGGTTCAAGAACTTGCTATGCATTACACTAAGTAAGATGTGATTCCGCGCTTTAACGTTTGTTAAGGCGCGGTTATTTCTACAGGTACACCATTCTGCGCAGCAATCGCTGCTTTTGCTTTCGCATTCGTCATCCCGTATTCATCCAACCACCAATCCAACGCTTGTGGAATTTGTAGGTGATCTTTTTCGCCATTACTGCGA
>Ga0209379_10000949_pt1 | contig 20579 bp, 17 predicted proteins | sample tdDd001_FD_187124 | JGI IMG/M metagenome (GOLD analysis project Ga0209379, IMG submission 187124) | Marine sediment microbial communities from the Atlantic coast under amendment with organic carbon and nitrate - tdDd00.1 (SPAdes)... | ecosystem: Environmental > Aquatic > Marine > Coastal >...
TACGGTTATCGCTATCGTCAAACTTAACCGAAATACCCTTAGCCTTAAGTTTAGCAACTAAAGGATCAATCACCTCTGCCAACTTAGCTAATTCATCTGCTTTACGGTAAATAGGTACAATAACAACCTGAATTGGAGCCAATTTTGGAGGTAAGACCAAACCATGATCATCAGAGTGAGCCATAACCAATGCTCCCATCAAACGTGTTGACACACCCCAAGATGTTGCCCAAACGTAATCTTCTTTACCTTCCTTGTTGGTAAACTTAACATCAAATGCTTTGGCAAAATTCTGACCTAAAAAGTGAGATGTTCCAGCCTGAAGAGCTTTACCATCCTGCATTAATGCCTCTATACAATAGGTATCTAATGCACCTGCAAAACGTTCAGATTCAGTCTTTCTACCTTTTAAGACAGGAACTGCCATCCAACCTTCAGCAAAATCACCATAAACATTAATCATTTGCTCAGTTTCAACTAAAGCTTCTTGTTCTGTAGCATGAGCAGTATGCCCTTCTTGCCAAAGGAATTCAGCAGTACGCAAGAATAAACGGGTACGCATTTCCCAACGCATCACATTCGCCCATTGATTAACTAAAATTGGCAAATCTCGATATGATTGAATCCAGTTTCTATATGTATTCCAAATAATAGTCTCAGAAGTTGGGCGAATAATTAATTCCTCTTCCAAACGAGCATCGGGGTCAACAACAACACCTTTACCATCAGGATCATTCTTTAAACGGTAATGGGTTACAACTGCACATTCTTTTGCGAATCCTTCTACGTGATCAGCTTCCTTACTTAGAAATGACTTGGGAATTAAAAGAGGAAAGTAAGCATTTTGATGTCCTGTTTCCTTAAACTTGCCATCAAGCACTGCTTGCATTTTTTCCCAAATAGCGTAGCCATATGGTTTAATCACCATACAACCTCTAACTGCAGAATTTTCCGCTAGATCTGCTTTAATTACTAAGTCGTTATACCATTGCGAGTAATTTTCGCTTCTACTGGTTAAAACTTTTGCCATTTTATATTGTTTTGGTATAGTATTTGCTATCTAAATAATACTTAAAAGTTCTTAAATTTTCTTATTCACGAATAAATATCTGAAATCAGATTTAAGTCTTTTAAATTAGGCTACAAAAGTATAAAATATTATTAGATAATCATATTGAAGGCTAGACATGAAAATTAAGAGATTGAATAATTATTCAACACATTTTGGCTCGTTTTTTGCTATTACATAAATGAATTAATAATCCAATCAAATAAATTACATTAAAGCTAAACCTTAAATCATATCCAGATGAAAGCTTATCTTAAATTATTAATCGTTCCCTTGCTTATAGCAACGGCCTGTTCTCCATCCTATGTGGGAACATCCGCTTTTCAGGATGATATTTATTACGTTCCCGGAGAAGCATCTCTAATCGATACTGAAATGGCAGTCTATACGACTCACGCCGAGAAAAAAGAACCGACTATCAATCAATCTACAAAAGTTAAGTCAGAAACGACTTTCAATGATGGTAGAAGTTTTCAGCTTATTCAAGAGCAATATCAGCAGATGATTCAAAATGATTCTATCGAAATGCTTGACACCACTTTTTATAATGATGATCAAGGATATTATCTATACGAATTCGAAGGTAGTGAGTGGGATCGCGAAGAAGCAGAAAGTCTAAGACGCATGTACCCTCAGGGATTTGGTTATTACGATGGTAGTGGATACACAATGGCCATGTGGCTAGCTGGAAATTCTGACTGGAATGTGTATATAGATGGTAACAAGGTTTGGTGGACACCTACATGGCATAATTACAATGCTCACAGCTCATTTCAATTTTCACCTTATAGATATGGTAGAAATTTTGCTTATAGCAATTACCACTCCTATTGTGGTTCAGGATTCATGGGTGGATTTAGCTACTACGATGATCTATTATGGTCAATGATGGTAGGTTGGGGATCTCCTTACTCATACTACGGACACGGTTATCACCCATACTATGGGCACGGCTACAACCCATACTACGGACACAATCATCACCATGGGACTTACCCTGCCAACAGATACTCTAATGATTACTACGGACACAGATCATCGGTTGGATCAAAAACTGGCACTAGCAGGGGTTATACAAACCGAAGTTCTGCCACTAGAACTCAAGGAACAGTTAGTCGAGTAAATCGATCTGCTAATTATACAAAATCAGGAACCACTACACGTCGCTCGGCAACCACAGCTAAGGATGCAGTACGCAGAAGCACTGCTGCTCAACGCTACGGTTCAAGAAACAGTAGAAGTTCATATGGTAATCGGGCAGGTACTAGCACAAGAAGAACAAACACACGTGGAACCGTTAGTAGATCTAATTATCAAGGTACAACAACACGATATGGGACTCAAAACCGTTCTACATACAGAGGAAGTAAGAGTGGTACTACGACTAAAAGAAGAACTAGTAACTATACGAAACCTCGTAGTAATTCACGTCCTTCATACAATAGTTCAGGGACAAGACGATCGACTAATTCTAGAGCAACAAGTACTAGAAACTCAAGATACAATAAAGTTAAAAGCACTCCATCGTACAAGAGAAGTTCAACAAAAAGTTCTTCTAGTTCATACCGACCTACAAGATCAACTTCAACACGTTCCTCTGGAGCTGTTCGATCTTCCGGTTCTTCATCCAAGTCATCAAGTGGAGGCACACGAAGAAGTGGGGGTAACCGAAGAAGATAAACACATTACATATTGATTTTAATTTATATTACCTACTATTAACACACATACTATGAAAAGATATATCACCTTATTATTCCTTACAGTCTTTTCTGGAATATTATGCGCACAAACAGCAGATGACGCTTTACGTTACTCTCAGCAATTCTATACAGGTACAGCACGTTCCATGGCAATGGGAGGAGCCTTTGGAGCTCTGGGAGGAGACTATTCTAGCATTGGGATAAATCCTGCAGGACTAGGCGTTTATCAAAGCTCAGAATTCACATTCACGCCTACTATGGAGATGAGAAAAAGTACAAGTGGCAGTCTAAGCGATGACAAATTTACATTTGGCATCAGTAATATTGGATACGTAGCGACTATTAAGCCCAGAATGACTTCCAAGAATGGCTGGCAAAATTTCAATTTTGGGATTGGATACAATCGTATAAACAACTTCAGAAAGTCCTCTATTTCTCAAATATTAGCTTCTGAAACGAGTATGCTTGATGTATTCGAAGCAAATGCAGATGGTTTCTCAGAAGGCAAATTGAATAGAATGACAGAATATTTAGCCTACGAAACCTATTTATTAAATCCTCAGGATGAAAACCCTTTGGATTATGACCTACCTATCTTTCCTGGCGAAAAAATGAATCAAAGAAAAACGGTAGAAGAAAGAGGTCATATGGGTGAATTTAATATTTCTTTCGGAGCCAACTATGCACATAAACTATATATAGGTGCTTCACTTGGCATTCAAAGTATTAATTACAAATCAACAGCACGTTTTACTGAGAGTACATTAACTAACAGTGCTTCTGACTTGAGTAACTACTATCTTGAAGAATATGTTAAAACAAGTGGAGTTGGTGCTAATTTTAAAATTGGTATGATTTACAAACCTAATCAAAATATTAGACTAGGAGCATCACTTCATACACCAACCTTCTTCTCTATGGAAGATGAATTCCAGAATAGAATGGCTTCACATTTTAAAACAGAAGATCTTGATGGTTTTTCAAAATATGCTGACAGAACACTATTATCAAGCTACGCATATGATTATAGAACCCCAATGAAATTCACCTTAAGTGGTGCCGTTGTTCTATCTAAAAAAGCAATTCTTAGTTTAGATTATGAATTCGTTGATTATTCAAAAGCAAAATTCTCAGATGGTGACGATGGTTTTGATTTTAATGGAACCAATGATTTTCCTGAAGCAAACGACATTATTAAATCTTCATATGAAAGCGTTGGTAATTTAAGAGCTGGTTTAGAATATAGAGTTTCATCAGCACTTAGCTTACGAGGAGGATTTGCAAATTTAGGCAACCCATACAAAGCCAGATCAATAGATGAATCATACAATATCTATTCTGCAGGTTTCGGTGTTCGTCAGGGGAATTTCTTCTTCGATACTGCTTACAGCTATTCTGATAAAGATGAATCTTACATATATTATAGTACGACTACTGTTGATGGAGATGTAATTTCTTCGGACAATGTAGATTTACAAGACCAAAACCATCAAATAAGATTAACTTTCGGATTCAAATTTTAATTAAAACAGGATTTGATAAAACAAAAAAAGCTCCCAATGGGAGCTTTTTTTATTCTATATCGATAATAGTTATAATTAACTATACCTATCTGATCATACCCGCCGCAACAGTCTCATTAGTTGCTTCATCAATTAGGATAAAACTTCCTGTATTACGGTTTTTATTGTATGCATCGAAAAACAGTGGTTTAGCCGTTTTAAGCTTTAAAGAAGCGATATCATTTAAACCAATCGTCTTATCATCCGTCATTTCTTCTAAAGTATTCACATCAACTTTGAAGTTCACATTACGAACCATACAACGTGTTTCGTTTGAGGTATGCTTAATGGTATATTTACCACCTGCAATCATTGGGCGCTCATTCATCCAACATACCATAGCATCGAATTCTTGTTCCATTACTGGTAAATTATCTGCAGCTACAATCATATCACCTCTCGATGTATCGATCTCATCCTCCAATCTTATGGTTACGGATTGAGGTGCAAAAGCAATATCCAACTCACCATTTAGAGTATCAATCGCTTTAATTGTACTTTCCTTACCTGAAGGTAAAACTTTAACCTTATCACCAGGCTTGAATACACCACTTGCAACACGACCCGCAAACCCACGATAATCGTGATACTCATCGCTCTGAGGGCGAATAACATATTGCACAGGGAAACGAGCATCTTCATGATTTCTATCGTCTACAATTTCAATTGTCTCCAAAAGATTCAATAAAGTTTCACCCTTATACCAATCCATATTTTCAGAAGCATCAACAACATTGTCACCGAACTTAGCTGAAATAGGAATAAATCGAACATCTTTAATATTCAATTTATCAGCAACTTTCTGATATTCACCTTTAATATTTTCATAAGTCTCTTCCGAGTAACTCATTAAGTCCATCTTATTGATACAAACAATAAGGTGAGGAATTTGCAACAAGTTAGCAATATATGAATGACGAAGAGTTTGCTCAATAACACCATTACGAGCATCAACTAAAATAAGAGCACAGTTGGCTGTAGAAGCTCCTGTAACCATATTTCGTGTATACTGAATGTGACCTGGTGTATCAGCAATAATGAATTTACGTTTAGGAGTTGCGAAATAACGGTAAGCTACGTCAATAGTAATACCTTGCTCACGCTCGGCTCTTAAACCATCTGTTAGTAATGCTAAATCCACTTCTGTATCACCACGTTTCTGGCTCGAAATTTCAATAGCTTCCATTTGATCTTCAAAAATGGCTTTACTATCGTATAACAAACGTCCTATTAGGGTACTTTTACCGTCATCAACACTACCTGCGGTAGTAAAACGTAAAAGTTCCATATCTAAATATCCTGATGTTTTATCTGACATATCTTTTCTTTAATGATCAATGGTTAATAATTAATGATCAAAAATCATTAAGCACTAAACACTAATAATTAATAATTATTTTAAAAATACCCTTCTTTTTTACGATCTTCCATAGCAGCTTCAGAACGCTTGTCATCATGACGTGTTCCACGCTCTGTTGTTCTTGTAGCAGCTACTTCTTCAATAATATCTTCAAGAGTATTAGCCTCTGATTCAACAGCACCTGTACAAGTAGCATCACCAATCGTTCTAAAACGAACGATTCTTTTTTCTACTTTTTCAGTATCACGCATAGGAATAAAATCAGAAGCTGACAATAAGTTACCATGACGTAAGAAAACATCGCGTTCGTGAGAGAAATAGATATTAGGAATATCAATATTCTCTAGATAGATATATTGCCACACATCCATCTCAGTCCAGTTTGAAATAGGGAAAACTCTAAAGTGCTCACCCATGTTCTTTTTACCATTAAAAAGGTTCCAAAGTTCTGGTCTTTGATTTTTCGGATCCCATTGTCCAAACTCATCACGGTGAGAGAAAAAACGCTCTTTTGCTCTGGCTTTTTCTTCGTCACGACGACCTCCACCCATAGCACAATCCACTTGCAACTCTTCAAGTCCATCAAGTAGGGTAACAGTTTGTAGCTTGTTACGACTTGCATCAAAACCAGTTTCTTCAATTGCTTTTCCCTGATCGATAGAATCCTGAACGTAACGAACAATTAGACGAGTACCTGTCTCTTCCATCAGTTTATCACGAAATTCAATTGTTTCTGGGAAATTGTGACCTGTATCAACATGCATCAGTGCAAAAGGCACCTTTGCTGGCGCAAAAGCTTTTCTTGCCAAATGAAACATGATAATAGAATCCTTTCCTCCCGAAAATAACATTACGGGATTCTCGAATTGAGCTGCAACTTCACGAATCACATAAATCGATTCAGCTTCTAGTTCTCTTAAGTGATTTATATTGTATTCATTCATTCGAAAAAAATTTATTTACTCTTTGGTGATCAAATTCAATCGCCAGTATAATGTATTTTAATAATCTCTAATTTACGATGCCTGTTCAATATCTGACAAAATAGCTTTCACCAAACAAGTCACAGATTCTTCAATCGACATATCAGCCGTCTTGATTTCTATAAAGGCATTTTCAGGCGCTTCAAAGGGAGCATCCAAACCTGTAAAGTTTTTTATCTCACCATTTCGTGCCTTTTTGTACAAGCCCTTCACGTCCCTTTTTTCACACTCTTCGTATGAAGCATTAACGTAGATTTCTCTAAAATCATCTTCACCAATAATTTCTTTAGCTTGTTCTCTTATTTCAAGAGTTGGACTTACAAAACAATTTATTGTGATGATTCCACAGTTTACAAAAAGCTTTGAAACTTCTGCAATACGACGAATATTCTCTGTTCTATCCTCTTCAGAAAAACCAAGATTTTTATTGATACCCGTTCGAATATTATCACCATCCAAAATTTGAGTCAAAAAGCCTCTTCTTTGAAGCTCTTTTTCAACTCCAATAGCAATTGTCGTTTTTCCAGATCCAGAAAGTCCCGTCATCCAAATAACACGAGCTCTTTGATTTAAAAATTGTTCTTTCTCATCTCTACCAATAATTCGGTCGAAAACGGGGTGTATATTTGTTGCTTTGGTGGTCATCAAGTAATTTTATATGAATCATATCTGCGATTAGAATCAACCAGATATGATCAAATATCGCTTATTTGTTTGCAGAGGGAGATTCTAATTTAAATCAAGATCTACTCCTCCAAAAAAATCAGACACAAATGTACAATTTCTAAGGTGATTATAAAAATTTTAGACCAGGAATAGGTCAGCTAGATTTTACAGTAAAAATCGAAGTCAAAATCCATTACTGAAAGTAAAATAAGATAATGCGAAGCCTTCCATTTATTAAGTAAAAAAAAGAGCCTCCTTTTAAAGGAAGCTCTTTGAATTATAAGTTGAATGATAAGACTATTTACAGTCACATTTTTCATCAAAACTCTTATTGTACTGCTGCATGGCTCTATAGCTCATACCCATATTTGAGAATCCACCATCATGGAATAAATTCTGCATGGTTACTTTTCTGGTTAAATCTGAGAATAGTGTGATACAGTAATTTGCACATTCCTGAGCTGAAGCATTTCCCAAAGGAGACATACGCTCCGAAAAGTCAATTAGCTTATCAAAACCTTTTACACCACTACCAGCAGTTGTCATCGTAGGTGATTGCGAGATCGTATTCACTCGAACGCTTTTCTCACGACCATAAATATAACCAAAACTACGTGCAATAGACTCCAACATCGCTTTTGCATCAGCCATATCATTGTATTCATACATGGTTCTTTGAGCAGCTGCATAAGACAAAGCAACAATGGATCCGTATTCTGCAACGGCATCCATATCTTTAGCTTTCTGAATCACTTTATGGAAAGAGATAGCCGAAACATCAAGTGTTTTCTTTAGGTATTCGTAGTTCAACTCATCGTATGAATTTCCTTTACGAACATTAGGTGACATCCCAATCGAGTGTAGAATGAAATCTACAGGACCTCCTAAAAGCTCCATCGATTTTGTATACAAATTTTCCAGATCTTCTGGGTTTGTAGCATCAGCAGGGATAACATGAGCGTTACATTTCTTTGCTAACTCATCAATAGTTCCCATACGAATGGAAACGGGTGTATTTGTTAAAACAATCTCAGCTCCTTCTGCAACAGCCAATTCTGCAACTTTCCATGCAATTGACATTTCGTTTAAGGCACCAAAGATGATTCCTTTTTTTCCTTTTAATAAATTGTACGACATAATTTGAAATTTTCAATTTTATCAGCTACAAATTTAACCAATATTATTTAGAATAGTTCAAAAAAAGATCACTTATTAAGACTGAATAAATTCTTTAATAAAAAACAACAGCTATGATCTATCTCGCTAACAGAACCTTAGCATTTTCCATTGCGGCTTGAGTCATATCAGCTCCACTCAGCATTTTTGCTAACTCTTCAATGCGACTTTCTTTATCTAAAAGGACTATATTTGAGTAAGTTTCCAACTCATCATCAGCTTTATAAACTTTATAATGATAATTGCCTTTACTTGCAATTTGCGGTAAGTGAGTAATACTGATTACCTGAATATTTTCAGCCATATCTCGCATAACAACTCCCATTTTATCCGCAATCTCACCAGAAACCCCTGTATCTATTTCATCAAACACAATGGATGGTAAGGCTGTTGATGCAGAAATTAACGACTTAATACTCAGCATTAATCGCGACATTTCGCCACCTGATGCAACTTTTGATATTTCCTCGAGTTGTCCATTCTTATTAGCAGAGAAAAGAATACGTATAATATCTCTCCCTAAATACTGATATTCTTCAGCATTACTTTGCTCGAAATTAATTTTTGCATGGGGCATTCCCAGTTGAACCAATTGAGATTCCAAGGATTTCTCAATTTCGGGAATCACACTCTTTCGGCTTTTACTAAGTTTTTCAGCTGCTTGGGCTAGTTTTAAATCCTGCTTTTGCAATTGCAACTTTAATTCTTCAATTAATTCATCACTTGATGATATCTTCCTTACTTTCTCATCTAAGTCTTCCCTTATATTAATAAGATCTTCAACCGAGTCAACGCGATGCTTTTGTTGCAGACCATATATAACATCTAATCTCTCATTTAAAAAGCTTATTCTTGAAGGATCAAATTCCATCGTCTCATAGCTTCTCTCAAGTTCAGAGGCCAAGTCCTGCAGCTCTATACAAGAACTTTCAAATCTCTCATAAAACTCCTCTCCTTCTGAAAAAACAGTCTGCACCTGTCCAATAGCCGATCGAGCCTCTTTTAATAAAGATATAATTGCCACTTCTCCCTCATTTAATAAGTTTGAAGCCTTAAATAAATTCGTTTTAATCTCTTCACCGTGATTCAGTGTTTCAAGTTCTGATTCCAAACCAACTTGTTCACCCTCCTCCAAATTAGCATCAAGTAGTTGCTGTAATTGAAACTGATAATAATCTAAATCAGACTTCTCCTTACGAGCTATCTCTTCCTGATCCTTTAATTCTCTTTTTATATTTTGATAAGCTTCATACTGATTTTGATAATCATTCAATAAAGGAGCGTGTTGTGCATACGTATCAACGATTCCCATTTGATACTCAGAATCACCTAAGGACAAATTCTGATTTTGAGAGTGGATATCGATCAATCGAAGCCCTAACTCTTTTAAAAGTTTAATACTAACCGGAGAATCGTTTACAAAGGCACGCGTTTTACCATTAGGCAAAATTTCACGTCGTAAAATCGTTTCCTCTTCATATTCCATATCAGATTCAGAAAAAAACTTTTGTAAGCGGTACTTTGTAATATTAAAATTAGCCTCTATAACACATTTACGATCCTTATCTTTCAGAATATTCGTTTCTGGTCGTTGACCTAAAACCAAGCCCAAAGCACCCAACAAGATCGATTTTCCGGATCCCGTTTCTCCTGTTATAATAGAAAACCCATTATTGAATTCAATTTCAATTTGATTTATTAAGGTATAGTTTTGTATGGCTAACGCTTGAAGCATATTGTATTTAGAATATCAGTTTAATAACAATAATTGAATATAAATCTCTCCGCTTACTTAAGTATTTTTTTATACTTATTTAGGTTTGCCGGGTCGATATCACTTAAAATATTGTAGGCTCTTTTTTTCTCATCATTAAACGATTCTGCAAATATTTTAACCAATTCATCTGCTTTAGCATCAAAAAATATCTGAAGAATAAAAGAACCAGGCTTAGCACGATGAGCTTTCTGCAATAACCGTAAAGATTCAGCAATCTCAGAACGTCCATCAGTCAACTTATCAGACATTTTATCCAGTCCCAATCGGTGATAACGATAAATACACTCACGAACGGGACGATATGAATTATTCAGGATATTTTCAATTAACCAATATCTGTTACTCTTACTCTCAAAAGATTTCCAACCTGGATACTTGACATTCTGCATCTTATTCACGATCGCTTCAGCTTTTGTAAAATAAGGCGATCCTCCTTCTAAGGAAAATGAGTCATAATCCAATCCTACAATAAGGTTGGCATAAAAAGCTAAAAGCGCCGTTAAACTGGTGGGTGTATTTGATTCATTATAGTCTAAAGCTTGATACTCCGCGTATTTGAAATGAATATCATTGTCTTTAAAATTTAAAAGAACGGTATTAAAAGATGAATTAAAAACGGGACGACGTACCTGAATTTGCATTGTCCCCTTAAATTCATCAGAGGAAATCTGATCGGTGAGGTTGATTAAAATATTACATTCAATTTTCTCATCCTGATCGTATATATGATCTGTCCAACTCCTATTATTAACAAACTCATATATCGCGGTTTGCATAGTTCTAAAAACCTGCTTATTCGTACCTTGAATTTGCTGACTCACAACCTGTATATTACAACGTAATTCTTGTGATTTGGCATTTGAAACAGAAAGTATAATAAGTAGTATAAAAAGTAATTTACGCATATCCGAATTTTTCAAAAATTAAGACTAAAGTTAATCAAAACAAATAAGCAGTCAAGTATTATAAGCTAAGTATAAAAAGATTCAATTACTGATGAGAATTTGATGTCCAAAATCATCACTAAAATCTCTGATTCAGAATTAACTCATCAACAATATCTTTTGCGACTTCTGACTTTGGCTTAAGCTCAAATTTCTTCACGTCACCAGTACGGGAAAAAATTGTGATTTTATTGGTGTCATGCTGAAAACCAGCTCCTGAGTCATTCAAAGAGTTTAGTACAATTAAATCCAGATTCTTTTTCTCAAGTTTTAATTGCGCATTATGCTCTTCGTTATTTGTTTCAAGTGCAAAGCCAACTAAAAATTGTTTCTCAGATTTAATCTGCCCCAATGAAGCAGCAATATCCTGAGTTGGAGTTAATTCAATTGTATAGTTTGATTTTTCACGCTTCACTTTTGAGTTCAACGGATTTAATGGCGTAAAATCAGCAACCGCTGCCGTCATTATAGCTCCATCGCAATTTGGAAAGTGTTCAAAAGAAGCATTATACATATCCTGAGCTGTGATAACATCAATTCTATGTATGTTGGGATGATTGGTTTGACAAGCAGATGGCCCAGATATGAGAGTAACTTGAGCGCCTTCTTCTGCGAGTTGCTCGGCAATTGAAAAACCCATTTTGCCAGAGGAAAAATTGCCAATAAAACGAACAGGGTCGATCTTTTCGTAAGTCGGCCCTGTTGTTATCATGACCTTTTTATCAATTAGTCTTTTTTTTTTGAATCCAGAAACACTTTAAGTTTCTCAACAATTATTTCAGGATCTTCCATACGTCCTTTTCCGTATAGACCACTAGCCAACTCACCACTTGAAGGCTCAATAAAGCTATCACCATATGATTTTAAGATATCCATATTACGTAGTGTAGCTGGATGCTTAAACATATCCAAATCCATAGCTGGTGTATGAACCACTGGACATTTAGCTGACAGATAAGTTGTCAACAATAAATTATCACAAATACCATGAGCCATTTTAGCCATTGTATTAGCTGTTGTTGGAGCAACTAAAAGCACGTCAGCCCACAAGCCCAAATCAACATGGCTATTCCATTCACCATCATCATGCTTAAAAAAATCACTTAAAACAGTGTTTTTCGACAATGTTGCCATTGTTACTGGCGAAATAAATTCTTTAGCCAAGGGTGTCATTATAACTTTCACCTGCGCACCCTCCTTTACTAGTAGACGCACCAAAGTAGCAGCCTTATAAGCAGCAATACTAGCTGTTACTCCAAGTATTATTTTCTTATCTTTTAACATAAGGTCTAAAACTAAAAAAGTTCCCTGTTTAGAGGGAACTTAAATATTAAAGCAAAATTTTACTTATTTGTTTTATTTTCTTTAGCAGGATTTCTGTAATAAACGTCACCATTAATGAATTCCTCAACCGCAATCAAAGTCGGCTTTGGTAAACGCTCATAATATTTCGAAATCTCAATCTGCTCACGATTTTCGAAAACTTCTTCCAAATTATCAGTAAAAGATGCGAATTCTTGAAGTTTCTTATTCAGTTCAGTTTTAAGCTCTACAGCAATCTGGTTAGAACGCTTCGCCATGATCATTACTGATTCGTAAGCATTTCCTACTTCCCTGCTCAAATCTGTAACGTTACGTGTAATAGTTGAACCTGCTGCATTCGTTTTTTTGTAATCCATACTGTCAAAGAATTATTATCTATTGGTTTATTTTTAGTTCAGCTTGCAAAAATACAAATTTTTAATAGTTTTCCTCTAATTTATAACTAATTATCTTCTTTTGCAGATTTATCTTTCTCAAAGTAAGCTTCAATCACCTTAATCATACGCTCTGAATCCTTCTGAAATTTACTTTTTGGAAATTCATCAACAAAGGCAAAATACTCTTCTTTAGCCAAATTGAATCGTTCATTCTGTTTCTCGTCAATAGACTTAACGGCAAATTCATAACGTGACTCAAAAAGCATAAACATTAGCTCTTCTCGATAAGATGAACCAGGATAATCTTTAATCGCATTTTCTAATGCAATAATAGCTGAAGGAAAATGTTCTCTATCAAAATAATTACGAGCACTTAAATAAGATTTATAAACCAACTTATCTTGCAACTCATCAATCAACTTATTCCCCTCCTCAATACGTGTTGAGTTTGGATATCGATTAATATATAACTGAAGTGCATTGATCGCATCTTGTGTTGATGTTTGATCTAATCGAGGTTTTGGAGATTCTCGATAATAACAATAAGCACTCATATACAAACACTCCTCGGCATAAGGACTGTCTGGAAAATTCTTTATAAAACTTCGGAAATAATATCCTCCTGTAATAAAATCATTCATCCCGTAGGCACAATAAGCCATATAATAGCTAACCGACTCTGCTTTACTTGTTCCTCTAAATACAGGAGCCAATTCTTCGAAAAGCGTCGCCGCTTTTACATATTGTTCTTCATTATAATATACAATGGCTTTCTTGTATTTTAGATTAGTATCATTACTCTTCAGAAGTTTTTGATATTCGCTACATCCCGCTAAAAGCGTAGAAAAAAGCACGATCAACAAAAGGATTTTTTTCATAAGTTTAAAGGACTCTACTATTTTTGTATCATGCAAAGATAGAATTTTCCGCCAATTTTGAACATTTCAGACTATCATATTGTTGCATTTAGATTTTTTTAACAAGGCTATCAGGCAGATAGGGCTATACAAAACCAAAATAGACTTTTAAATAAGATTTTAGCATTACATCTTATATTTACCAGCCCTATAAACATAGTGATCTCTGCTTCATATCATTTATTATTAAATAGTGAGTAAAATCTACCGCATCTATCTCTTGATATATTTTTATAAAATGTTACTTTTGCACAGTTATGAATTCTTTTCAGAAAAATTTGTTTGGAATTTCATAACTCCATTCAGAATATTTGAAAACTCAAAAAAACATATAACGTGGATATTTTTGACAAAGTTAACACCCAAAAAGGGAATATTGGACAATACGCAAAGCAAGCTCACGGCTACTTCGCATTCCCAAAACTAGAAGGCGAGATTAACTCTAGAATGAAATTTAGAGGTAAAGACGTTTTAACATGGAGTTTGAATAACTACATTGGACTAGCAAACCACCCAGAAGTAAGAAAAGCGGATGCTGAATCGGCTGAAAAATGGGGTCTTGCGTATCCAATGGGAGCCCGTATGATGTCTGGACAAACTAGTCGCCACGAAGAATTAGAATCTCAACTAGCTGATTTTGTTGGTAAACCAGATGCATTCCTTTTAAACTTCGGTTACCAGGGTATGCTTTCTATCATCGACGCTTTAGTTAACCGTCATGATGTTATCGTTTATGATTCAGAGTCACACGCTTGTATCATGGATGGTTTAAGACTTCACCAAGGGAAACGTTTCGTTTATCCTCATAACGATATGGAAAACCTTCACAAGCAACTTGAGCGCGCAACTAAGTGGGCTGAAAATACTGGTGGTGGTATTCTGGTAATTACTGAAGGTGTATTCGGTATGGCTGGTGACCTGGGTAAATTGGACGAGATCGTAGCTATGAAGGATGAATTCAACTTCCGTTTATTAGTTGATGATGCACATGGTTTTGGTGTAATGGGTCCAACAGGTGCTGGAGCTCCTGAGCATTTCGGTGTTACAGAAGGCGTTGATGTTCTTTTCGGTACTTTCGCTAAAGCTATGGCAGGTATTGGTGCATTCGTTGCTTGTAACGAAGATGTTTGTGGTTACTTACGCTACAACATGCGTTCACAGACTTTTGCAAAATCACTTCCAATGCCTATCGTTGAAGGATCTATTAAGCGATTAGAATTGCTTAGAACTAAGCCTGAATTGCGTGAGCAATTATTTACTATCTCTAACGCTCTTCAGAAAGGTTTAACTGAAGCTGGTCTTGAAATAGGATGCACAGAATCTCCTGTTACTCCAGTTTACCTTTCAGGTAGTGTAGCAGAGGGAACTCAAGTTACTATGGATCTTAGAGAGAACTATGGTATCTTCTGCTCAATCGTAGTATACCCAGTAATTCCTAAAGGACAATTACTACTTCGTTTGATTCCTACAGCAACTCATACTTTAGAAGATGTTGAGTACACTGTAAATGCATTTAAAGATGTATCTGCAAAGTTAAAAGAAGGTAAGTACAGCAACGAAAAATTTGCTGATATTTTCAATCAGTAAGCACACAATATAAGTTACAAACGCGATACCTTAGGTATCGCGTTTTTTTATGCCTATAATCAAAATTACAGGCATAAAAAAAGGATTGTTTCAGAAGAAACAATCCCTATCATTTTAAGCTCTTAAATGAGCGAGAAACGAGACTCGAACTCGCGACCCCGACCTTGGCAAGGTCGTGCTCTACCAACTGAGCTATTCTCGCAGAAGAAAAACTCTACCTCCCGATAGCTATCGGGATGAGTATTCTCGCAATTTCTTTTTTTAATTAAATCAGAAAAGAAAAACTGATTCGAGCGAGAAACGAGACTCGAACTCGCGACCCCGACCTTGGCAAGGTCGTGCTCTACCAACTGAGCTATTCTCGCAATTTCTTTTTTTATTTGAATCAGAAAAGAAAACTGATTTGAGCGAGAAACGAGACTCGAACTCGCGACCCCGACCTTGGCAAGGTCGTGCTCTACCAACTGAGCTATTCTCGCAATTTGTGCTTTATTCTCAATCTTTATTAAGAAACTAAATCTAGAAATAAGTTTGGTGTATTATATCCGTCAATTGCGATGCAAATATAGGCATTCTCTGCGTTCCAGCAAGTTTTTTATTCAAAAAATAACAATAAAAAAACACCTCTGAAAACCAGAGGTGTTTTTGAATATATCTATCAAAATGTAAACTAATTCTTACATCAAGAAACTCAATAGAATACCAGCTCCTACTGCTGAACCAATCACACCAGAAACGTTAGGTGCCATTGCGTGCATTAATAAGTGGTTTGTTGGGTCATTCTCCAATCCCATCACTTGTACCACACGAGCACTATCAGGAACAGCAGATACACCAGCCGCACCAATCATAGGATTGATAGGACGATCTTTTGGTGAAAAGATGTTCATAACCTTAGCAAAGATTACACCACCAGCTGTTGCAACAATAAATGATGCTGCACCCAATACAAAGATTAAGATTGAATCAGGAGTCAAGAATACATCAGCCTGAGTTGAAGCACCTACTGTTAAACCCAATAGGATAGTAATAATATTAATCAATGCATTACTTGCAGTTTCAGCCAAACGGTTTGTAACGGTAGATTCTTTAAGTAAGTTACCAAAGAATAACATACCTAACAATGGTACCGCAGTTGGTGAAATATAAGCTGTCAACAATAGACCAATAATAGGGAACATGATTTTCTCAAGACGAGTTACAGCACGAGGTGCTTTCATCTTAATCTTTCTCTCCTTTTTAGTTGTCAAAAGGTTGATAATTGGAGGCTGAATAACAGGAACCAAAGCCATATATGAATATGCAGCAATCGCGATAGGACCAATCAAGTTCTTAACCGTTTCTCCATTAGCCATCACATTCACACCATTGGCAAGTTTAGATGACAAGAAAATAGCCGTAGGACCATCAGCACCACCAATAATTCCAATCGCTCCTGCCTCTGGTGGCGCAAAACCTAACCAAAGAGCTCCCAAGAATGTAGCAAAGATACCGATTTGAGCTGCTGCTCCAAGAATCATCAAACGTGGGTTTGAAATCAATGAAGAGAAGTCAGTCATAGCACCAATCCCTAAGAAAATCAAAGGAGGATACCATCCTTGCAATACACCTGAATATAGAAGATTCATTACCGATCCTGGCTCGTAAACACCTAACTTCAAGTTAAAGTCTACTGCTTGAAACATTGGAATATTACCAATTAAGATACCCGTTCCAATAGGAATCAATAACAATGGCTCGTAGTCATACTTAATTGCTAAGAAAATAAATACAATACCAATTAACATCATCAACAAGTGACCAAATGTTACATTAGCAAATCCAGTAAATTCATAGAAATTCTTTAATCCAACTACTGCATCAGATTCATGAGCACAATCAAGAACCGCATTATTTCCAAACTTAAGAACATCTTCTTCGATTTGTGCAACACGTGAACCTAAATCAAGATTCTCTGAAGTTATCCAGTAAGAACCTGAATTTGAATTTGGATTTGTATTCTTACTAAGGTGTTGAACATCTTGCTTATTGAAGGTCATTACAATTTTCTTTCCTTCAATCACCCAATGCCCTGTAAAACGTTGTTTAATAGAGTCCATTGTGAACGTGTTGTTCTCCTGGAATTCATAAATTTTATAACGCTTTACTGTTCCTCTAGTTTTATCACTCAAGGCGTTTGGAATATAACCATCTTGATGATTAATCCATTTCCCTTCAGTTAATTGTTCTTTGATAGTCTCGGTATTTTGAGCTAGGGATGAAAAAGCTACCCCTAGCATCAAAACAAGTGAGAATATCATTTTATATAGGTTTCTCATTACGTTGTTTTTAACTTAAATTGATTACCCAATTTCGATAAGTACATCATCCTGAAGTACGGCATCTCCTACATTTACCTTAATAGACTTAACAGTACCAGGCTTTTCAGCCAATACGTTATTTTCCATTTTCATGGCTTCCATTACAAGTAAAGTATCACCAGCATTAATTGAGTCGCCTACAGCAACGTCAATTTTAATGATAGTTCCTGGAAGAGGAGCTTTAATACTAACACCGCCAGCAGTTTTTTTAATTTGACCTTCACCTGGCTTATTAATGACCGGCTTACGAATCAACTGAGGCGTTTTAGAAGCTTTTTCTTCAGCTTGAATCTCAACGTCATAAACGGTACCGTTTACTTCAATTTGAGCATTTGAACCTTCGATCTCTTTGATATCAACATCGAATTCCTGTCCTTTTATAGTAAATTTGAACTTTTTCATCGTCTTATCTTGGTTGATTCATTACTCCATAAATCTTTGAACTCCATGGAGAATAATTCTTAGTTACTTTCTTAATGGTAATAATATTGCTTTCCTCATCGTGAATCTGATCGAAGTGCATATAAAGTGCCATAGCAATGGCAGCATTTACGTTTCCTTCAATATTCAAATCCTCAACATGAGCGCTAGGCTTACCTTGCTTTTTAAGTTTCGATCTAAGATTGATTTGTAAAAGCTTAGGCAGGTTTACAAAAACAATAACCAAGGATATCAAAGCGGTAAACACAATACCATATCCAACCAAGGCAATTGTCCATCCTCCCTGACTTCCAATCGATAATAAATTGATATAACTCATAGTTTATTATTTTTTACAATGGAATGTTTGAATGCTTTTTAGCTGGATTACTCTGCTTTTTAGTCTGTAACGACTGGAATGCACGAATCACTCTAAAACGTGTATTACGAGGCTCAATCACATCATCAATATAACCGTATGACGCGGCATTATATGGGTTAGCAAATTTCTCGTTATACTCAATCTCTTGCTCATTGATGAAAGTAGCTTTCTCTTCATCATTAAGCTCCATCATTTTTCTACCATGTAGTACTTCAATAGCACCTTTAGCTCCCATTACTGCAATCTCAGCTGAAGGCCAAGCGTAGTTAAGGTCACCACGTAGTTGCTTACAAGACATTACATCATGAGCACCACCGTATGATTTACGTAGAGTGATTGTTACCTTAGGAACAGTAGCCTCACCATATGCAAACATTAGTTTCGCACCATGAGTAATAATACCACCAAACTCCTGACCTGATCCTGGAAGGAATCCTGGAACGTCAACCAAAGTAAGAATAGGAATATTGAAACAGTCACAGAAACGGATAAAACGAGCTGCTTTTCTTGAAGACTCAATATCTAGAACACCAGCAAGGAAATTAGGCTGATTGGCAACAACCCCAACTGATTGACCTCCCATACGAGAGAAACCAACAAGAATATTCTTCGCATAATGACGGTGAACTTCAAGGAATTCTGCATCATCAACAATAGAATAAATCACATCCTTCATGTCATAAGGCATGTTAGGATTTGCTGGGATAATATCATTCAATACGTCCTCTAATCTATCGATAGGGTCAGCACAGTCAATCATAGGTGCCTCTTCAAGATTATTAGAAGGCATGAAAGATAACAGCTTACGAATAATCATGATACCCTCTTCTTCGTCTTCCAATTTGAAGTGAGAAACACCTGATTTTGATGCGTGCATATGTGCACCACCCAAATCCTCAGTTGTAATATCTTCACCAGTTACAGTTTTTACAACCTTAGGACCAGTAACAAACATGTATGACTTTTCTTCAGTCATCATGATAAAGTCAGTTAATGCAGGAGAATAAACCGCTCCACCAGCACAAGGACCAAAAATTGCAGAAATCTGTGGAATAACTCCAGATGCCATAATATTTCTCTGGAAAATCTCAGCGTATCCTGCCAAAGCATTAACACCTTCCTGAATACGAGCTCCACCAGAATCATTTAATCCAATGCAAGGTGCACCAACTTTCATTGCCATATCCATCACTTTGCAAATCTTCTGTGCAAAAGTTTCAGATAAAGAACCACCAAACACCGTGAAATCCTGAGAGTACACAAATATTAAACGTCCATCTACAGTTCCTTGACCTGTAACAACACCATCGCCTAAAAATTTAGTTTTCTCCATACCAAAGTTGGTACAACGATGCGTCACAAACATATCGAATTCCTCGAAACTACCTTCATCCAAAAGCATGTCGATTCTTTCACGAGCAGTATACTTGCCTTTCTTGTGCTGAGATGCAATACGCTTCTCTCCTCCGCCAAGTTTAGCTTCAGCTCTTAAGTCAATTAACTTCTTAATTTTATCCTGACTAGCCATAACTTCTATTAGTTATAATATATTATAATTGAGTGTTCTTATTTATTACCACAAAGTTCAGTCAAAACTCTTTGAGTTGACTTTGGATGTAAAAAGCCAATACTTAGACCTTCAGCTCCTCCTCGAGGTTTTTTATCAATCAACTGACATCCTGCTTCTGCAGCATCATTCAAGGCTTCTTGAACATCTTCTACAGCAAATGCTAAGTGATGCATTCCGCCACCTGTCTTCTCTACGAATTTCCCAATTGGTCCAGCAGGATCTGTAGACTCAAGCAATTCGATCTTTACATCTCCTACTTTGAAAAATGCAGTTTTCACTTTCTGATCAACTACTTCTTCAATAGCATAACACTCTAATCCTAATACTTTCTCGTAAAATGGAATAGCTTCTTCTAAGCTTTTAACAGCAATTCCGATGTGCTCAATATGTGTCGGTTTCATAA
>Ga0209379_10000950_pt1 | contig 20579 bp, 18 predicted proteins | sample tdDd001_FD_187124 | JGI IMG/M metagenome (GOLD analysis project Ga0209379, IMG submission 187124) | Marine sediment microbial communities from the Atlantic coast under amendment with organic carbon and nitrate - tdDd00.1 (SPAdes)... | ecosystem: Environmental > Aquatic > Marine > Coastal >...
TTTGGATCAAAGCTCTTACGAGTTTGCTCAACAGCACTGAAATCCAATTCAATATCCACTTGTGCGGTGTAGTTACCAAAACCAAGAATTGGGATAAGAACAGAGTCAATCTTGTCACGCAGCGCCTGTTCTTGCTTACGTTCTAACTCATGCTCTTTTCGGCGAGCCGCTGAAGCTGGGTCTTGCGAACCAGAGCTAAGCAAGCGACCATGCTGATCGGTCACCGTAATACGAGTTGGCTTCATACCAGGTACAGCACTTGAAACCATATCCACTATCGAATCGACTTCTTCTTGCTTGAGGTTTGCGCCAGTTTTTAGGGTCAAAAATACTGAAGCGGACGCTTCTTGATTGTGACGAACAAACACACTCTGCTTAGGCAACGCCAATAAAACACGTGCTTTTCGCACTTGTTTCATCTCTTCAATCGCTTTCGACAGTTGACGCTCGCGGCTCAGTTTAAGTCGTTCAAGCTCTAAGCGCTGGGAAACACCAAAGCCCATATCTTGCAACAGTATGTCATCACCAGCATGTTTTTCCTGATTCAGACCAGCACGCACCATATCGAGCTTAAGCGTATTGTATTCACTGGTTGGAACTAAGATGGTATTGCCATCTAATTTATAATCGAGTTTTTGCTGATCAAGGTAGTCAAGAACTGGAATCAGCTCTTCGGTTTCGTATGCCCCTAATGGACGCATTTCTGGCTCTTTTACCCAGAAGAAAAGCATCACGATTAACGCAACACAGATAGAGATAGAAAGGACAAGAACGACTTGACGTAGAAGATCAAGATCCCCTACGGCCATATCAAATTTTGAACTGCTTTTTTCATCCAGATCTGGATTTTGCACACCGGCATCCATGTCGGATGTTGTCAGCATGGTGCTATCACCGCCTTCAGATACGGCTAGGTCTGTTGATTGATTTTGCTCTGACACAGATGATACCTACTGATTACACTGGCATGTTCATCAATTCTTTGTACGCCTCAACAAGTTTGTTGCGCACCTGAATTGTTGCATCGAACGCGACGCTCGACTTATTTCTGGCGATCATAACGTCTGACAACGAGACGTTTTCATCGCCTCGGTCAAAACGCATTTGTAGATCACCGGATGTTTTAGATAAGCTGTTGACGTTGTTGATGGCGTTATTAAGTAGCTGACCAAAATCGGCACCTACGGTTTGACCCGTTGCAGCAGGTCGAGTATTGCCTGCCTCAAACATCATCGCTTGCATTTCGCTTTGGAAACCATCAATTTTCATCGATACCTCGGTCGTCAACTCTTTGACTAAAACTTTTGTTGTATTTATGACGCTGCAAAGTATGTGCCATATCCCTTTACGGCGTCGAAAATAGCATGTTAGTTTGGAATATCAATCCCTGCATCACGCATTTTCGCTAACTTGTAGCGCAGTGTACGTGGGCTGATACCTAACTTTTCTGCCATTTCTTTACGTCGACCATTACATTCCACTAACGTTTCAAGAATGATGGCAAACTCTTGATCTCTAAGCTCACCGCCAAGACTCGCATTTGAGGTCGATGCTTTGTTCAAATCTGGCTGTGCGACAGGCTGAACGGTTGGCGCGCAAACATCTGAATTTTCAACCATTTGCTGTAAGCCCGATGCATCTTGCCAATCTAACCCTTCTAGCAAAATATGCTCAGAACCTATCTGATGATCTTCACTTAAAATGAGAGCGCGTTGGACAACGTTATCAAGCTCACGAACGTTACCAGGCCAAGTGTAAGTCAAAAGTTTATCGATCGCTTGAGTTGTTAAAGTTGGAACCGGCATCCCTAATTTTTTGCAGTTACGCTCAATCAAGTGCAGTGCCAAAGGCTCGATATCGCCTTTGCGTTCACACAATGCAGGCCAAGCAATTGGGAATACATTCAGTCGGTAGTACAAATCTTCGCGGAAGTTACCTTCTTGAACATACTGCTTTAGGTCACGGTTACTGGTTGCCAGTACGCGAACATCAAGTTTAATACTTTTGCGGCTACCTAAACGCTCAACTTCACGCTCTTGTAAGACACGTAATAGTTTGGCTTGTAGATTCATGTCCATTTCACTGATTTCATCCAGCAAAATGGTGCCGCCTTGAGCTTGTTCAAACTTACCTGGACACGCTTGAACGGCGCCAGTAAATGCTCCTTTTTCATAACCAAACAGAGTTGCTTCGAGCATATTATCTGGAATCGCCGCACAGTTAATCGCGACGAAAGGACCATCTTTACGATTCGATGCATTGTGAATGTAACGAGACATCACTTCCTTACCTGAACCACTTGGGCCCAGAACCATCACGCTCGCATCCGTTTTGGCTACTTTGTCTGCTAATGTAAGTAACTTAATGCTCTTTTCATCCGCAACAACGGCATCACCGTTGTCATCCGATTTCACCGGCGCGTAACGGCTGACCATATTAAGCAGTACTTCTGGCGCAAATGGCTTAGCCATGTAATCGATCGCACCGTCTTTCATTGCTGAAACGGCGTCTTCAATATTGGCATACGCGGTCATCAATAGTACCGGAAGGTTTGGCCAGTGCTGTTTGATATTGCGCAGCAGAGCAAGGCCGCCCATGCCAGCCATTTGGACATCAGATACAACGATATCAACACTGTTTGACTTGAGTTTCACTAACGCATCTTCTGCGCTATCCGCTTCTAGCCATTCGTAGCCAGCCAGAGCCAGCGTATCAACTAAGGCTTCGCGTAGACCTTCATCATCTTCAACAATCAGTACCTTGCTTTGAGCCATTATTACTCTCCAGTCTCAATTACTTGTTCAGCCGTAGGGCGACGATCCAATGGAATGCACATCGTGAAACAAGCACCATCACCCTCTTCTGAAATCAGCTCTAATCTTCCTTCATGTGCTCGACACACCATTTGTACAACAGCAAGACCGAGGCCTGTGCCTTGAGAACGTGTTGTAAAGAAAGGTTCCATTATTTTGCTTTGAAGCTCTTTCGGTACACCAGGGCCACTGTCCTGTACCGAAATCTTTAATTCATTGTTTACCGGGCGGAAAAACACATCAATTTGAGATTCTTTGCCTGCGATTTGAATCGCGTTCATCACCAAATTACTCAGCGCAGAGGCAATCGCATTGGAATTGCCAAGCAGCATCGTTTCTTCTTGCTCTACTTCTATAAAATAGTCGATTTGATTGTTTTTCAGCGCAGTTTCAACCATAGGCGAGTACTCAGTGACTAAATCAGCTATCGAAAATGGTTTGACGACCTTGTTGTCCCCACCCTTAGCAAACAGCAGCATATCGTTCACTTGCTTTTCTAGATCGTGTAAACGGTCCATTAACTTAGTCTGAAAACGCTCTTTGGTTGTGGATGGCAAGTTAGGTGCAGCTAAGTTAGATGCATACAACATCGCACTTGAAAGCGGTGTACGGACTTGATGCGCTAGCGAAGCCACCATACGGCCAATTGAAGAGAGGCGCTGTAAATCACTGATTCTTGACTGAAGTAAACGAGTTTCCGTTAAATCGGTGATCAAAATCAGCTGGCCCGTTGCCGAAGCAGAAATAGCTAAACGAACTTTACGCCCATTACGTAGAGAGATCTCATGACCATCATCTTCACGTGGTGCAAAAGCTTGTTGAATCACTTCAAACCACTTTTCACCAACCAATGGGATTTCTAGTAGCCGCTGCGCTTCAGGGTTGGCTTCGCAGACCGTGCCTTGTGTATCAAGCAAGATCACGCCTGCTGGCATCACATCCAATACCTGCTTATAGCGTTCAACTTGTTCTTCCACTGTGCCTAGCGGGGTTTGACTCTCAGATAAAGAAGTGGGCTGCATGACGTATTTCTGCCTTAAAAACTACAATAGCCTAACATACAAAAAGTATGCCAGGCTATTTTATATATTTTTCAATACCTTACGGTAAGGTCGAGATTTTGACAGTCTGAGTATAAGAATACTTAACGTTGTAAGTTATATTTACGCATCTTCTCAACTAAGGTCGTTCGACGCATACCCAACATATCGGCAGCACGAGCAACCACACCGCCCTGAGCTTCTAGTGCTTGGCTGATCATATTCACTTCAAGCTCCGCCAACATCTCTTTAAGATTAACACCCTCTGGCGGTAAGTCTTGTGGCGCGCCTTCAGCTTCTTGGAAGATGTCACTCGACTCTAGGCTGAAATCTTCAGAGAAAATATCGTAAAACGCATCACGCTCTTGCTCTTCAACCGATTGGGAGGTGTTGTAACCTGGTTGGAACTCAGGAATGTCACTGTAGCGATATTTCGTCGGTAGATGATTCACATCCACCAAGCTGTTTGGATACAAAATGATCATTCGCTCAACAAGGTTGGCTAGCTCACGCACATTACCCGGCCAATCATGTTCCATCAGAGAGTTAATTGAGCGCGGTGTAAAGCAGATAGGTTGCGCCCCTTCAGCCTCCATGCGCGTCATTAGCTCTTGCAGCAATAACGGGATGTCTTCTTTACGATCGCGCAAAGCAGGCATTTCGATTGGGAACACATTCAAGCGATAGTAAAGATCTTCACGGAAAGATTCTTCTTCGATCATGGTTTCAAGATTACGGTGCGTTGCTGCGATAACGCGTACATCGACCTTAATCGTTGTATTCCCGCCAACACGTTCAAAACAGCGCTCTTGCAACACACGAAGCAGCTTAACCTGCATCGGCATCGGCATGTCGCCAATTTCATCTAGAAACAGCGTTCCGCCTTGCGCCAGTTCAAAACGACCTTTACGTGATGTAATTGCACCAGTAAAAGCCCCTTTCTCATGACCAAATAATTCGCTTTCCAAAAGATCTGGTGGAATCGCACCGCAGTTAATTGGAACGAACGGTCCATTGCGGCGAGCAGAATGATAATGAACGTTGCGCGCAACCACTTCTTTACCCGTACCAGATTCACCAAGAATCAATACGTTTGCTTCCGTACCGGAAACCTGCTCAATAAGGTGTCTAACCTCTTTGATGCCATGACTTTGACCAACAAGACTGCGGAACAGGGTATTTTTGCGAGCAGAAGAGACGACGTTCATGCCTTTACGGCCTAAAAAGTCTTTACAGTGTCGAAGTGCTTCACTTAATTGCGGGTAATTTAATGGGTAGTCCAGTTCACCCACATAATGAGTGAGTTCTTCAACTGGATAAGAATGCTTGCCGGCAATAAGTAAAGGAATATGGTTAGCGTGAGACAGCTTCTCGCTCAACTCTGGGGAAAGCGTGTCGCTGGCTAAAGAACCAACAATGCATCCAGCCCAAATCGCAGACCAATCGAGATCACCAATCTGATCAGAACTGATCGCTTCGCACTGCTCTCCGACAAATTCTAAAATAGTACTGAGGTTCGTACGCGCGTTTGCGTCGTCCTCAATAACGAGTAGTTTCGCTAAACCTTGCATAGGTGAGAATAATTGCCTTTATCTTTGATAACGTTGTGGCTGTTTTATGTTTCGAACGTCACTTCTAACTATAGATCAGAAATAATGATAAACAATGATTAATTTCAGCAACAAAATAAGCCACTAGGCTAGTTAGTGGCTTCTATTCTATTTGATAAAAAAAATAAGGCAACCAAGCAATTAGTCGGTGTGATGTTAACCCAAAACCAATTGGTGGAAATTTGGTTAGATAAGCAACTAATTTGTCATTAAATTGCTCTAAATGCCCACATCTGAAGCAGTGAGATTATGGAATTCTCCTGGAATTTGATCCCAAGCAGATTTGATTTCTCGGATGATATCGATCACATCATCGATCAATTTCGGATTATTCTGATGATTTGCTTCAGTGATCTGAGTGATCATGAACTCATACAGTTGATCTAGGTTTTGAGCAATGTCACCACCGTCATCCATAGACAGACAGCTGCGTAAACTAATAATGATGTCCAATGCTTTGCCAAGGCGCTCGCCTTTCACAGGGATATTACCCTGCTCCATTGCTGCTTTACCTTGAATAAGACGCTCAATCGCACCTGCCATCAGCATTTGAACGATTTTATGCGGGGAGGCCGCACTCAGTTGGCTATCAACTGATACCTTCTTGTAAGCCTGTAGTGAACCACGCATAAACAACCCTCTTTATAAAAATTTTTTGTATTGCTGGATAGAACGCTTGCCGTGTTGAAATTTTTGCAACGACATTCCGACTTCCGCCGTTTTCTTTTGCATCTGCAAGACAATAACTTGTGTTTCTTCTACCGCCGTTTGCCATTGGGGTAGTTTAGCCAGTTCATTATCTTGTTCTATCAAGCTTAACAACTTCTGCAATATCTGTTCCCTTGTATCGACCAAAAGGACAATTTCTTCAGTTTCTAACGACTCTTGAGACAGCAATAGGGATAATTTGTGATTTGCATCACATAAACCATCAAGTTCTAGTGTAAATTTATCAACCGAACGCATTCATCATTCCAGCCAGTTGAGATTGCATTTTACTGGTTGCATCCTGCATTGCCGTAAATTTGGCGTGCGTCCGCTTCTCTAAACTGTCCATACGTCGATCCAGTGTCGCCTGATCATCTTGAAGCTTATAAGTTTGCTCCATCATGCTCTTTTCACGCGTTCGAATCGCACCTGAAAAACCGGTTAAACCTTGAATCGCATCTTCAACTTTCTTCGCAAAACCTTGGTTACCACCAAAAAAATCCTCTAACTTATTGAAGTTATTGTTTAGTTGGCGGTCAAGCATGTCATAGCTGATTTCTAGATTACCCTGACGTGTGGTTGTAATACCAAATTCTGTCAGAGTTTTAAGATCTTCTGGAGCTGGCTCCACCGCTGAAGAAAATACCGCTTTTAAACGGGCATCAGCGCTTCTCACGACACTATCACCGGATAATGGGCCTGCTTGACCTGTACGCGGGTCGACACCACCTAACTCTTTAGACAGTTGGTAGAATTGATTGTATGCGGCAACAAATTTTTCGATATCGTCTCGAACACCTTGTCGATCGTACTCGATATCAATTTCTGAGACTGGCTTGCCTTTCTCAGTACGGCCTTTTAGCGTCAAATCGACGCCTTCGATCGCATCTTGAATAATGTTGTTATCACTGGCAAGTTGTGCCACGCCATCAAGCATCACTTTAGCATCTTGAGCACCTTGAACTTCAGTCATACCACTATAGGTATCAAAAGAAGATTGGGCTGCTTTTAGATCCGCCTGGGCTTGATCAACGCGCTCTAGGTATTCACGCTCTTCTTGAGTCAACTTCGCGCGTTCAAGTTGTTTCGCCTGCTCAGGTGTTAACTCGCCGCTTTCCACTTTACGTTCAAGCTCAACTTTTTCATCCGCCAGCTGCTGCTCAAATTTTGCTTGTTCAGCCTCTAGCTTGGCTTGCGCTTCTTTCGGAGTAACATACGAGTCGGTCAATGTACCTGATGCCGTATTACTCCAACCAGGAACATCACCCGACTTTTCTATGGCTTTTTCGTCTAGCTCAGGTTCTGGCTCCCAGTATGAATCCAACAAAGTACCCGACGCAGTTTCAGTCCAGCCTGGAATGCGCTCTTCTGGTTTTAGGTATTTATTCGCTTCAACACCCGCTTTTGCAGCCGCGGTAGCTGCTTGCTTAGACAGTTCATTATCGGCACTTGCGTCTTTAGCGGCATTTGGATCCGCTTTGATTGCCGCTTGCTTAGAGTTATCGGCAATTTCTTGATCGACAACCTTTGCCGCTTCGATGTTTTTTTGCGCGATACTGTCTGCCACTTCTTGCTCTTTAGGCGAAAGTGGGACAAGCAATTCCTGTGCAGCGGAACGCGCTTTTTCAAGATCTTTAACCCGTTGCTCGAGCGTTTTGTACTCAAGCTGCTTAAGCATGTTGCCAGGTTTAGCATCAGTAGTAATGGATAGGTTGTTCACTTCACCCGATTTGGTAGAAGCAACAATTAGGCGTGGGCCTTCTGCGTCATTGATAACGGACGCACGAACCCCAGGATTAGATTTGCTGTTGTTGATGCCGCGAACAACATCAACCAGCTTTGAGTTTTCAGACACTTCAACGGTGAATTTTTTGTCACCGAGAGAAACCTGCAGCTTGCCAGGGCCAAACTTTGCATCTTCAGGAAGTACATCCGAGGCAATTTTGTGACTCTGTGCAAGCTGCAACACATCGATAGCATAGCGACCAGCGATGGCATCAGTGGTTGCTGTCGCCGATACGACGGTTTCGTTTGTCGTTTCAACTTTTCTTGCGGCGAACGCTTTCTCCTGACGGAAGTTCGCCATCAAGTTTTTCATCGTATCCAGCGACTCTCTGAGCCGCCCATAGGCACTGATCCCGGTATCAATTTTGGCTCGCTCATTGTCGATACGTTGCTGTTTAGGCACGCGCTCCGCATCAACAATTTTGCTGACCATGGAATTGATATCCATGCCAGAATTCATCCCTATAGGGCCAAAACTCATTCAAATCACCTCAAAATACGATCACACCGTCTGGTTAACCAGTCCCGACGAGTATCGGGCTGTTTGCTCCCTTAGGCGTCGCAGAATATCTAACACTTCCTCATCTGGGATCTGGCGAATAATATCACCAGTATCCGCTTCGTAAATTGTCACGACTTCCCTACCGGATTCTTCGTCAACTCGAAATGATAAGCCTTTGTTGATTGACGAAATGAAGTTGTTCATTTCATCGACCATACGTTCGCGTTCTTCTCTGTTTAGCTTCTCACGTTCTTTTGTCGCTTCGATAACTCTATCAACAGATTCGGCGGCTTTTTCACTTATCTTTTCATTTACTTGCGGTCCCTTAATTAAGGAATCGAGCTGTACTCCATCGTTTTTTGAAGCAATTTTAGTGCCACTTTCTGAGCCGTAAGGCTGGATGTTTGATGTGTAGGATGAAATTTCCATAACAATCTCCCTTCCACCTCTAGGTCACAGCACAAAGCTGCTACCAATAAGCTCCGTCGAACCTATCGGTTAACCTAACAAGCTAAGCGCAGATGATGGTGACTGCTTAGCTTGAGCTAGGATTGAAGTACTCGCTTGCTGTAGAATCTGAGACTTAGTCATTGCTGTTGTTTCTTTAGCAAAGTCCGTGTCTAAGATTCGGCTACGAGACGCGTTAACGTTCTCGTTAATGTTATCTAGGTTGGTAATCGCATGACCAAAACGGTTTTGGAAAGCACCTAGACCAGCACGCTCACTGTCTACATTTTTCAATGCGCCATCGATAATGGATACGGCCATTTGCGAACCAGCTACTGAAGTTACATCAACGTCAGCAACTGTTTTGTTCTGTGCATCACCAAAACCGATTTCACCACCAAGACCACCACCGATGTCTAGATCAGTTGCAACCTTGTTGTTCGCAGCAAATATTTGAAGTTTACCATCTTCGCCCACAGACGCTTTTACATCTTCGGTTTGACCGTTGATGTAAGTCGCGACCTGTTCGATGTCATCACCCACTTTCGCGTTGATAGTCACTTCTTTCTCTTCACCATGTACATCAGTATAGCCAAGAGTCAAATCAGTAGAGCCTGAGACTCTCCAGCTTGCATCTTTACCATCTTCAGCAACATAAGCTTTACCGCCCATCTCAGCCGTATCAGAGCGCATGTTACCCATAGAAAGCTGAACTGCTTCACCTGAGCTTGCACCGATTTGGAAAGATTGGCTACCGTAAGTACCGTTTAGAAGTTTATTACCACCAAAAGAAGTTGTTTCCGCAATACGGTTAAGCTCATCGTTTAGAGCCGTTACTTCTTCTTGGATAGCAATACGTTCTGATTTGGAGTTTGAACCGTTCGAAGATTGCAGCGCAAGGTCACGCATACGTTGCAGAATGTTAGTACTCTCATTCATTGCACCTTCAGCAGTTTGTGCAATAGAGATACCATCATTCGCGTTTTTCACCGCCATGTCTAAGCCACGGCTTTGTGAAGTCAAACGGTTTGAGATTTGTAGGCCAGCAGCATCATCACGAGCACTGTTGATTTTGTAACCCGAAGACAGACGCTCCATCGATTTCTGCATACCTTCAGCCGCACCATTAAGGTGGCGCTGAGCAGTCATCGCAGACACGTTAGTGTTTACGTTAATTGCCATATTTGATCTCCTTAGGCATTAGGGCGATGTGCTTCCGAGTCTCTCACCTCACGTCGGCACATCTCATTTCTCTCAATCCTTTAACGGCGGACTTAGATTAACCTTTAGGAGAAAATTAACTTTTTTACGATTTATTTTGCTTTAGGGACTAAAGTGTGACTTGGGTTCAAATAGAACAAATAGTAAGGCGTAAGAAATCAATGGGTTACAGAAAACAAAAAATCCAGCCGAAGCTGGATTTTTTTCTATCGGATATCTTAGCCTAGAAGGCTTAGTGCCGAGTTTGGTGCTTGCTTCGCTTGAGCAAGGATTGAGCTTGATGCTTGAGATAGAATCTGCGACTTGGTCATCGCCGTCGTCTCTTTCGCGAAATCCGTATCTTTGATTCGGCTCTTAGACGCATTCACGTTTTCGTTGATGTTGTCTAAGTTGTTAATCGCGTGGTTGAAACGGTTCTGGAAAGCACCCAGTTCAGCACGGTGGCTATCTACATAGTTAAGTGCAGAGTCGATGATAGCAACAGATTCTTGTGCGCCACCTACTGAAGTTACGTTGATTGTATCTACTGTTACAGCTTGACCATCTTGCATGCCTAGCTCACCAGCAAGACCACCACCAAAGCTTACTTCACCTTCAACTTTGTTAGTACCAGCGAATACTTGTAGCTTGCCATCTTCATCTACAGACGCTTTAACCATGTCTGTTTGACCGTTGATGTATGTTGCTAGTTCTTCAATATCGTCGCCAGCTTTAGCAGAGATGTTGATAGTCTGCTCTTCGCCACCTTTTTCAGTTAGCGTAATAGATAGGTCATTCGAACCTGCTTGTACAGACCAATCTTTACCTTTACCGTTTTCAGCCTGGTAGCTTGTACCACCCATACCAACGTTGTCAGAGCGCATATCGTTCAGTGTTAGCATTACTGCTTCACCGTTATCCGCACCAATCTGCATTGATTTAGTTGTGAACGTACCGTTTAGTAGCTTGTTACCACCGAAAGATGTTGTTTCAGCAATACGGTTTAGCTCGTCGTTTAGGGCCGTTACTTCTTCCTGAATTGCTACACGCTCTGATTTAGAGTTTGAACCGTTCGCAGATTGTAGCGAAAGGTCACGCATACGTTGCAGGATGTTCGTTGTCTCATTCATCGCACCTTCAGCAGTTTGCGCGATAGAGATACCGTCATTCGCGTTACGTACCGCTACGTCTAGACCGCGGCTTTGTACGTTTAAGCGGTTAGAGATTTGTAGACCCGCTGCATCGTCTTTTGCACTGTTGATCTTAGAACCTGATGACAAACGCTCCATAGAAGTTTGTTGAGCATTGTTCGCGCTGTTTAGGTAACGCTGAGCTGTCATCGCTGATACGTTTGTATTTACATTCACTGCCATGGTGATTTCTCCAATTGATTTTCCGATGTTTCCGGTTTCCGACGTCTCGGAAAACCAAGTAGTTCTCTCAAAGTTACTTTTATTAACGGCGTAATCTGGAAAACCTTGAGGATTTTTTTAAGTTTTTTTTGAAAAAAATGCATTTGGAAGGAAAAGCGTGACCAAAAGGAAAAAATCGCAAAAAAAGTCATTTTTTCGCTAAAGCTTTCGATCTGCCTGTCGATACCATTCTCTTTTGTGAGAAAAAGAACAGTCTCAAAAGTGATTAACCCAATAAGGTAATCGCTAGGTTCGGTTGTTGTTTGGCTTGAGCCAATATAGATGTGCTGACTTGTTGCAGAATCTGCTGCTTAACCAGTTGAGTGGTTTCTTTCGCATAGTCAGTATCTTTAATACGACTATTTGAAGCCGCTAAGTTTTCATGTACGTTATCTAGATTGGTAATCGCATGACTAAAGCGGTTCTGAAGTGCTCCGAGTTCCGCACGGTGTCCATCTACATACTTCAACGCGGTATCCAAAACAGACACAGCCCTTTGAGCGCCGCCTACATCCGATATGTTCAGATTATCAACCGCTTCATAACCTTTAAGGTTCATCTGCAATTGATCAGCGAGGCTGCCAGAGAATGAGATCGTCCCGGCCGTCTCTTCCCCTGCCATAAAGATTTGCAGCTGCCCCTCTTCATTAACAGAAGCAGACACTTTATCTGTTTGACCATTAATATAAGTGGCTAACTCTTCGATATCGTCGCCAACTTTCGCCTTGATCTGAACTGTCTCTTGTTCACCACGCGCGTTGGTGTATTGCATATTCAGAGTATGATTACCTTGGGAAACTTGCCAACTGTCATCCGCTTTACCCGCTGCAACATAGCTAAAGCCACCCATTGCCATGCTGTCTGAACGCATATTTTTCAGCGAAACTTGTACCGCTTCACCAGAACTGGCGCCAATTTGAAATGAAGAAGCTCCAAACGAACCATTGAGCAATTTTCGACCACCAAAAGAGGTGGTTTCGGCAATTCTATTCAATTCATCATTTAAAGCGGTCATTTCTTCCTGTAGCGCATCTCGCTCAGCGGAACTGTTGGAACCGTTTGATGATTGTAAGGAGAGATCGCGCATACGCTGAAGAATATTGGTGGTTTCATTCATCGCACCTTCGGCGGTCTGCATAATCGAGATACCATCATTGGCATTTCGGACCGCCACATCCAAACCACTCATCTGCGCTTCAAGACGATTAGATATTTGCAAGCCTGCCGCATCATCTTTTGCACTGTTAATACGATTCCCGGAAGCTAGGCGCTCCAGAGATTGATTCAGCAAATCCGTCGCACTCGCCAAGTGGCGCTGCGCGGTCATTGCGGAGACATTCGTATTAACGGTAATGGCCATTTCTGATGGTTTCCTTTTATGGGCTACCTTATGTATCGGCCTTAGCTGTAATTCTTTAGCCTATTTATACAAAAAAGCCGAGCAACGAGGCTCGGCAGTTTATCTGTTATATAAAACAATTGATGCTACGAAGGAAGTTACTTCAGTTTTAGTGACTGCAACATCTCAGCAGAAGGTGCGAAGAAGTACGCACCAGTCACGGCTTTGGTAAAGCGAAGTAATTGGTCTGTTTTACCATCCGTTTCACCGTACATGCTTTCCAACATCGCTTTAAAGTTGTGTAGCGTATTGCAGTATGCAATAAACAGTAGACCATGCTCACCTGAGACACTGCCATAAGGTAGGCTGTGACGAACAATCTTTAAGCCTTTGCCTTCTTCTTTGATATCCACACGGCCGACGTGTGACGCTGCAGGAACATCATCAAGTTCAATCGAATCCGGTTTAGTACGACCAATCACTTTCTCTTGCGCGGATACATTTAGGCGGTTCCACGATGGTAGGTTATGAATAAAGCGCTGCACCATAACGTAACTACCACCAACAAACTCGCCTTCAGGGATAATCGCCACTTCTTCACGCTGAGCATCTTTCGGGTTTTCAGTGCCATCAACAAAGTCCGTCATATCACGAGAATCTAGGTAGCGATAACCATAAGTTTCATCGACAACATCTACGTTTTCTGATGCTTCTGCAAAGAACTTACGCAGTAGGTAAAAATGAAGATCATGACGATTTGAGTGACAGTGCAGCAAAACATCAACATCTGAGCTCGGTGCAACTACGTCCCCTTCACCTAGTACAGGAAAATCAATCAACTCAGCTGGTATCTCTGCGTCTAGCTGATTCCAGAAAGATTTAGTAAAAGCAACTGAGAGAGTAAGCTCTGCACCAGGCTGCTGCTCATTCAATTCTGAAACTAAAGATGGAAGAGACTGAAGTTGTTCTAAAACTGCCTGTGGGTTTTGCTTTACTTTCAGTAACGTGTATTGAGCAAATGGACCCGGCTCAGGAAGAATCGCACTTTGAGGGTATGACATGGATGAATCCTCACATTGTTATTTTTGCACAGTGTATTTCGATTTTAATTCGGATTATTGATGGTGATCATCGGTTTAACTAATTACTCAGCTGGAGGTGCCTGAAAACAATCCCTGACACTTCGGCTTTTCGCCACATAGATGATATACCATAGCAGCAGTAGCATTACAGCGCCGTTAGCCCAGCTAAACGCGCCACGAGCAAGGTAGACATGGTAAAGTGCTTGAGAGAACTGACCGCTAGCCGTCACTAGTGTGATTATTCTTCCCCAAGAAACGAGACCATTGATCCAGCGTCTATCTGGGTTACGAAGGCTGACTAACCACATTAAGCAAATGCTTGGCACCCCCATCACCAATCCTAAATAGAGCATGGTGTGATCTGGGTAAACAATGGACAGAATTTTACTGCCGCTCTCTCTACTTGCTCCCGCAACGACAAACACGACCCAAGCCTTGGCCAGAAATAGCCACCCTAGCCAAAGCAGCTTTGGTGCTTTCAAAAAGCCATGTTTATCATACTGTTCTATCGCGTAACGCACTGATACTAAACTGCTGTTATTAATTCTAACGTCACTCTATTACCAATTAAGGTATTTTTCTATCAGTTAGTGCATATTAAAGTGGTAGGAATAAACGTAAAAGGGCCGGTAAGTCATACTGAGCCTGCTCACTCAGTCACTTTCCGGCCAAACGGACTCTTTTAGTCCTCTATTTCATTACTTGAAAGTCAGTACTGCCTGATTCACTACACCGACATCACGGCTATAGTTGTCAACAACTCGAAGACGCCATTGCCCTGTAACATTTTGGCTGTCGACATCTCGCAACGTAAACTTCACCTTATAGCGCGTACCACGATCGTTAGTATTGGCGCGCTTTAGAGTCCAGTAACTGTTGTCTGGCATAAATAGCTGGACAGACACATCACCGATGTATTCATGCGCAATATCGAGTTCAATCGTTGGAGCACTCACTTCACCGTGATAATCCACGTCAAAAGGGACATCAATGCCGGATGCATCTGGTATAGCAACTGGGGAAGCGATCTCGTAGACATTATTTTCTTCTGTTGGAGTCGGTTCTGGTTGTGTCTCGCCTCCATTGGAAGGGTCCACTTTGCTATCGTAAATAGCGGCGATCTTAGGTGCTGTCAAACCGATCGCTCGCACCGCATTAGCATAGTCTTCGCGCCCACATGCCACACCTTCACACTGCTTATTCGGATTGGAGAATGTATACGAACGACCACGTACCCCAAATAAAAACCCGTACGCCATAGTGGTGGCGAACTTTCTTTGCTCTCCATAACCGTACGCGTCTTTCTCTGTGCCGTTTGATAAATGAGGCTGCGTGTTATATTGCTCGTGAGCGTGATTGAGACCAAAGTTATGTCCCAATTCATGAATGAAGGTATCGTCGCCACATTCATTCATATAAGAATGACTGTACATACGACTCTTTGCATAATTGGCAGAGCGATTCCAACGATACGCAGGCATAACCCAAGCTAAACCGCAGCTGATAAGCCTTTCAGTTGCGTCATAATCAGGTGTGTTATCCAGATCTAAGTTACGGAACATGGCAACCATATCGGCACCTTTCTCACGACGTACTCGTTCAATATCACTAAAGACCGCTGATTGAGTATTTCCCGGAGTTATCGCATCCAGAGCTTGACCCTGCGATTTTTTCATTCCTTTTTCTGAGTCATAGTTGTATTCCTTTGTCCCAACTAAATTCACCTTAATATCTAAACCGCTGTTTCTGAGTATTTGGTTTCCGACATTAAATCTATGTTGAATTTGTACGTCTTGCTCTTGTTTGAACCAATCCGCTGTCGCTTTTGTATATACACCTAGAACATCAATATCAGTTGTTGCATTTGCAGCAGGCACAATAAAACTTGACGCTACAACTAACGTTAATAACGTTTTATTCATTTTAATTTCCTATATTATTATAATTGACTTAAATTTAATTCGTACGATTGTACTAATTATCAAAACCATGATTCGGTGGTACTTCATAAACCCATGCCGAGTTTCCTGCACCTTCAATTTTAATTTGTCCATCAGGGTGTCCGATAAAACCTAAAATTGAGTCTTTACCGAATGTGAATGTAACGGGATAATTTTGTTTATCTATCGTAAATCCACCTGACCAAGTTCGTATCCCTTCATTCTGGAATTCATTGGATTCCACTTGAATTTCGATATTAGAATTATCAGGAAGAGTAATGTTAATCTGGTCTCCTTGATTTAATGCTCTGAATTGCAGCACGTCCTGAAACTCGATAGCTTTAATGCTCTCAACGTACGGACTCTTTGGTTTTATTGCCCCTAATGATTCCGACGGGTTAATATCTTTCCAGACTTCATCAATTATTCTGGGCTCCTTTGATTTATCCCCCTTTGCTAGCACTTGTTTATCTACAACCCTAGTTACCTCTTCCTCTTGAGAAAAAGGTATAGCGTCTATGTTATTAACAATATGACTTTCAACCTTTTCTAATGGCCTACTCTCCTCATTAATTACCAAATCCTGTTCTGATTTATTATCTGAAATATCACTTTTATTTATGATGTAAAAAACACCAACAAATAAAATAGACAACGTACCAATTAATAGAACTTTCAACTTCACCTATACCTACCTATTAATTAAAAACAGGAAGGCACTATATCAAGGTGGAAATTAAATAAATAAAATCAGCGTGACTCTGATTCCAAATTACAATTGGTGATTAATTTGTAATTATTATTTTATGAATCAATCGCACATTAACAATCATTCTGACAAATAATTTACCCCATCAATACAATCAGAAAAAACGCTTCGCTGTTGTTATCTATAAGAGAAGGATGGAAATAATAGGGATATATGTTCGATAAAATTAAGAGTTGGAGAGTCATACTAAAGATGACATAAAAAGGAGGATGTCACTGAAATGTAGAAAATGATGATAAGAAACCATCAAAGGAGTTACTCACACTCTTGATTTGAGCTTGCTCTAACACTCTTAAGTGAAAATAGAATAAAGCCGATAAGCAATAAAATAGGAGAAAGCCATAGCAAGGCATTAGTTAAACGGAATGAGGGCTTATACAGCACAAACTCACCATATCGGGCTGTCATAAAATCAATCACCTGCTGTTCATCTTGACCCGCATTTATTTTTTCAAACACAATTAAGCGTAAGTCTTTCGCTATAGGGGAATTTGACTCAACAAGGTTTTGATTTTGACATTGAGGGCATCGCAACGATTTAGCAAGTTCAATGGCTCTCTTTTGATGAGAAGTGCTCGCAAACTCAAACAGCTCAACTTGAGCTTCAACCTCGCTATCAGCGGCAGCGAATAGGTTCGCTTCATCAGCAAATGTGAGTGAGGAGAAAAATATCGCGATGACGAGAATCAAGCTTGGCATACGGTTCTACACTTTATCTTCAAAATATTTCGCTAAATGCTTATCCCATGCGGCTTGGTTAAGCATTCCAAAGTGTTTATAGACAATTTCACCCGCTTTTGTAACCACATAAGTTTCAGGCGTACCAACCACACCCAGCTCTATCCCCAACTTCCCTTTAGGGTCTATGATCACTTGCTGATAAGGGTTACCTCCGTGCCCAAGATAATTATGAGCCGATGAAGTTTGGTCTCTGTAGTTGATACCAATAATAGGCACACCTTTCTTCGCCAATTGGTTCAAAAATGGGTGCTCAACTTTGCATACACCGCACCACGAAGCCCATACATTAACCAATAGGTAGTCCTCGGTGAATAACGAGCGAGCATTAGATAGCGATGAACCATCTAACAACTCCATTTGAACTGTTGGAAACTGACGAACAACAGGCTGACTCTTAGGGCCAAAACTCTCTGACTGAAGCCCTGCCACCAAAAAACCAATAAAAGCAGTGAGCAGCAGAACAAAAATAAATACTTTACGGTTGTTGAATAGCGCCATAACTCGCTCTTACTCGGGAAAAAGAGATTGAATGGAACAAAGGAATTAACGCACCTAGCATTGCGAGCAGCGCACCAAACCAAATCCAGCCTATATATGCTCTGTATTGTATTTTCACTGCGTAGGCCTTGCTATCAATCTTAGCGCCTAATGTGACGTAGTAGTCACCATGCCAAGTAGAACGTATCGCTGGCTCGCTCATGTTCATGACTCGCACCTGATAGTGGCGACGTTCTGGCAGCAACATAAATGAACGCCCATCATTTGAGGTAAACTCGATATGGCCCTGCTCTGCAGTATAATTCGGCCCAACGTACCACTCCGTACTTAGGTAATTCACCTGCCAATCAGACAACTGAGTTGATACTCCTGGAGACATTTTGCGATTCAGCTCGTAAGAATGATGACTGTTCATACTCGCTCCGATACAAACTATCGCCAAACCGACATGAGCAAGAACCATAAAGCTCAATGACTTGTGACTAACCAATAAGAATAAATGACTGAACACAACCCAAGCGCCTAACCCCCACATCAAACTAACCGAGAGCTGCATTTGCGATACTTGAAGCCAATATAAACCAAGACCGATAAGGTTAGCGCCAATGAAAAAACTGAGTATACGAAGCCATGATTCCGAGCTGCCCTTATACCACTTCAAAAATGGAGCGAAACCCATCGCAATCAGAGCAATCAGGGACAAAGGATGAATCAGAGTATTGAAGTAAGGTGCGCCTACTGAAATGGAGCCGAGACCCAGCAACTCATACACCATGGGATAAAAGGTACCGAGAAAAACAGTAAAGGTGGCAACCACCAATAAACCAGCGGATAGGAGCACGAGATAGCTCCGGCTAAGCACCGAGGTCAAACGGCTACTTTTAATACTATCGACTTGGTGTAATAGCAAAACAAAAGAACAAAGCAAAGTCACCGCTAAGATCAATAACAAGGTAACCCCTTTACTCGGGTCAACCGCAAAAGCGTGAACAGAAGTCAAAACGCCAGAACGAACAATAAATGTACCTAAAATGCTTAAGCAAAAAGTCACTAACGCCAAAGAAAGTGACCAAACTTTAAGTTGTTGGTGCTTAGCTGATGCGATCAGGGTATGCAATAAAGCAGTACCGGTTAACCACGGCAAAAGAGAGGCATTTTCTACCGGATCCCAGAACCACCAGCCTCCCCAACCTAATTCATTGTATGCCCACCACGAACCAACCAAGATACCTAATGTTAGTAGCATCCATGATGAAACTGCCCAAGGTCGGCACTCTCGAACCCACTGATTATCATATTTAGGTTCAAGCAGGGCCGCCAAAGCGAAAGCCAAAACGGTAGAGAATCCAATGTAGCCTAAATAAAGTAGAGGAGGATGAAAAATCAGCCCGATATCTTGCAACATCGGATTTAAATCTCTTCCTTCAGCCACAAAAGTCGCAGCGTAGGCAAAAGGGTTAGAAGCCAGCAAAGTAAACCAAGCAAAAGCAGCGGTAAAACCGTGCATCACCCAAAGTACACTTTGAATATAGTGAGAAGCGCGACGAGAATGAAACGAGATTAAACCGCTCCAAAGACAGAGGGTAAAGACCCAAAATAGCATCGAGCCTTGATGCCCACCCCATACGGCAGCTAACTTAAAAAAATCTGGTAATTCAGAATTGGAATGAGAAGCAACATAATCAAATTGAAATTGATCGGTTAAAAATAATGTCGCGAGAACCACTAAACTGTAGCTTGCTAAAAACGCATTGAAACGTGAAGCGAGGGTAAGATGAAAGCCAGACCCTTTTGCGTGCCAACGACACCAAGCAAGTTGAGCGAAACTCAATGTACTCAGTACCGCAATAAAAACTAACGCAAAAAGCCCTGACTCTCCTATCATCGTTATACTAATCCTTATTGCTACACAACTGTCATTTGACCAGCGTAAAGGATAAAGGTACGCAGCATTAATACGCCTACCAAACTAAGCAATGTCACCACAAAAATGAAGCCACCATTGTGACGAACCTCTTTTGGTGATACGGCATTTAAAGTTAATGGCAATAACATGCCTATCAATACAACGCCAAACCAGAACCAGTTAGACCAAAAACCGCCGCCGATCGCGTTCCAAGCTGCAGCTTCATTCTGTCCGCCACTGAAAATCAGCCCTGTAAAGAAAGTAACCAATACAAACAGTTCAAACAAGACAACTGGGCGCTCGAAGCCATGTACCCATGAAACACTTGGGCTATTCACTGGCTCTTTGAATACCAAAATACCAAACAATAAACTCGCCGCTGCTCCTGAGGACAAACTAGAGAACAGGAATAAAATTGGCAACACTGGGTTGTTGAGCATTGGGTATGTTTTTAGCGCCGAAAGTAAGAAACCTGTGTACGCAGCCAACACCAAAGCCAAGAAGCCCAAAAACAATTCGAGCGGGTTATTGATTTCTTTTGCCTTAATCAAAATACCATCAACGAAATCAAGTAAACCACTTGGCAATTTGCCTTCGCAGAAGTTGATGATTTGATGACGGAACAGTACCCCAATCCAGACAAATAACACAGCCATGTATACTTGGAATAAAATAACACCCATCGACATAACAGAGTTCATATTGAAGTAAATCATGATCTTCCAGAACTCTAACGGTTTCGTTAGGTGGAACACCAAAATCAATAGACCGACAATGATGCCAAATG
>Ga0209379_10000951_pt1 | contig 20549 bp, 9 predicted proteins | sample tdDd001_FD_187124 | JGI IMG/M metagenome (GOLD analysis project Ga0209379, IMG submission 187124) | Marine sediment microbial communities from the Atlantic coast under amendment with organic carbon and nitrate - tdDd00.1 (SPAdes)... | ecosystem: Environmental > Aquatic > Marine > Coastal >...
CTAAAATTTAGAAGTAAAAAGGGGAATTGACTATGATTTATTATGCAGACACTCAAATTACAGTTCGAGACATTCGAGAAGATGATATCACCGCGTTATTTCCTTGGTGGATAGACCGTACTTTGAACAAGCACGATCCAAGACCGCTTCCTAATGATCCAGCATCCTTAATCAAGGAATGTGAAAGTTATTGTGACAAGTTCAAAAGAGAAATCATGAATGAGGACAGCAGTCTCAATGTGTATAAGTACTTCATAATTACAAACTTAGATGACGAACCCATCGGTTTCATCAATACATTTAGCTACAGTGAGAATATGGACGATGCAGAAATGGGTATCTTCATAGGAGACAAATCATACTGGAGAAAAAGCATTGCTTCAAGAAGCATGCAAATTGTAATGGATCATTACTTCAATGAAATGAACTTCAAAAGATTACATATTGAAACGGGTGAGACCAATGTATCATCTATCGGATTATTTGAAAAACTAGGATTCAACAAATGTAGCGAAGACCTTGAAGACTGTGGTTTTAAGTATGTTGTAATGGAGAAACTTAAAGATAGATTAGAAGGTTAAACAGAAACTATAAAAGGACTGTACAATATCAAATGATATCGTACAGTCCTTTTCATTAGTCGAATACAATTTGATCTTTGCCTTTTTTCTTTGCAGCATACATGGCTTTGTCAGCACGTTCTACAAAAGCTTCCAACGACTCATTGTCCTTTTGTAGAGCAACACCAAAGCTTAAGGTGAAATCTTTTAAATGAAAGATATCTTGGTTATCGAGGGTAATTGTAGATTCAGATATATTTCTTCTAATTCGTGTCGCTATGGTTCTTGCAGTTTTGTAATCCCCATCTGGAAGGAGAAGAATAAATTCGTCTCCGCCATAACGTACCGCGATATCATGTTCATTACGAATCGCTTTTTTAATACAATTTGATACAACGTTGATTGCTTTATCTCCAACAATGTGACCGTAGGTATCATTCACTTTCTTAAAATCATCGATATCTATCAGAACAAGCGCGTGACTGCTCTTTTGGGTTTCATCTTGACTTGATCGAAGTTTATAATACTCGTTCAGGTACTTGCGGTTATAAAGCCCAGTCAGTGAGTCTTTAATACTATCATCGTAATAGGCTTGTTTTTCAGTTTTGATTTTTTCAATATGATGTTTCTGTTTGAAGAAGTATTTAATGAGTCCGTATGAAATAATTGTTATACCAATGGGTTGAGTCACATTTTCCAAATGACCAACAATGCCACCGCCTATGTGAAATACTTCATCTATAAAATCGGAATAGGTATGTGTGAATTGAAACAATAAACCTATTTGTAATTTGATATAGAGAGCATCATTCTCAACAATTGAAGGTAGTAACATGATCCAAATTATATATTGGGACATCAGTAGTCCTTCAAAAAACATGTCATCATAGCGTAATTGCTTTACGACTGGATAAGATGTAACGGCTAGAGTTATACACATAAAGATCATTATCAAAATCGTTGATAATAACAATCTATTTCTAAAATGAATTGATTTAATAATAAACATCTCCTTTTACATATCAAACTAAGCTACAAAAGTCATTATAACCGAATGCTTATCATTCGTAAATCGAAGATTAATGATTATTCTATTATTAGAAATACCCCTTATTAATGGTCTTGTATATGTTAAAATGGTAAGGGTGAACAATAAATAGAAGGAGGTCTATCATGAACTTAGAATTTAACATTAAACTTGGTCTTCAAGAAGACTTGAATCTTCCTAAAATCACACGTACGGCTGTTAGAGCTGTTGTTATGCAACAAGATAAAATATTACTCATTGCAAGCGAAAGAGGAGACTTTAAACTACCAGGTGGTGGTGTTGAAAAAGGTGAGGCATTTGAAAATGCACTTCAAAGAGAAATCAGAGAAGAAGCAGGTTATACAACATCAAATGTTGGTAAAAAACTTGGGCAAGTCATTGAAAGTAAGATTGACGACTATGATTCAAATAAGGTCTTTGAACAGATATCACATTATTACATGTGTGATGTTACAGGAGAACAGATAGATCAAAAACTGGATGTATATGAGTCTGTCCTTGGATTTGTTCCAGTATGGATTGATATTGAGAGTGCTATTAAGCTGAATGATAAATATCTGAAAAACCATCCAACAACCAAAGGGTGGACAAAGCGTGAAAATCTAATTCTGAAGAGAATCTCGGAATTAAAAGACTAGGATAGTTTAATTCCAGTTAACGAAAATTATAAAAAAAACAATTAAACCCGTCAACGGACCTTCAGTCTGTTGACGGGTTTAATTCTGTATAAATCTTATATTTTGCAAAATAAACCATATATATACCCAATGATATTGGGTATAAACACAATAGATACATTTACACATTTGTAATCGAAATTCGCAGGTTTAGTACCAGCAATCAGTGATGGAATAAAGGAAGTGAGTTCAATGTTGATTACAACAGGAAACAATCTTTCAAAAATACAATTTCCAATGGATCCAAATAGAATGCCAAAAACAAAACTCACTGAAGACGAAAAAAAGGCTAAAAAGCAGAATGATGCACAGAAGGTCCCTAACTCAGACAAGACCGATCAGTTATCATTAAGAAACGAAGCCATGACATATGATAAAAGCAAAATGCTCTACAACAATAAAGCTCAAGTTCTTTATGAAGGCTCAGGTGGGTTTTATAGTGCTGCCTCAACAAAGGTTGAAGCTGATTCTGCTACTATTGCAGTAGGTGCTGGTACAGAACACAATCAGTCCATAACAGTGAGCGCGGATATAATGGGGACTCAAATAGATACAAAAGTTTCTGGTAAAGTTAAAGCAGAAGTTTCATTTGAAGGCTACGCTCAAATGGATGACGAAAGCATTCATGTCGAAAGTAGATATTACGCAGGAGCTGAAACGACTGGAGAGATCGAATTTACCGATGGAAACACAACTTTAGCGCTTGAGGGATCTGTATATGCAAAAAGTGAAGGCGAGCTTGTGATGATTGCCAACAAAGAGGAACTTACAACAAGAGGCGGAGCGACCGCTGGTTATGGGCAATCACTTGGTACATCAGTGAGTCACCGTACTGCAAGCGGCAGCAGTTTTGCACTTTCCGGAAGCGGCTCAGCAGGTGTTCAAGCCGGAGCTATTTACGGATTAACAGCCAAAAATAACGAAGAAGGTCTCACTTTTGGTGCTGACTTTGATGTTAAGATCCTTGGTGGTGTCGATGTTGGTTTTCAAGTTACTATTTCTAGAGAAGATCAAACTCATATATTAAGAGCACTTACCGACGCTGATAGAGAAGCAATGGGTTTAACGAGGAATATATCAAGAGAAACACTACAGCAGGCTAGAAAACTTACCGTTTACGTGCCAAATGAGATTTCACAACCCGTTAATGATGTAGCAGGTGAAGCAGTCGGCGTCGCTAAAGATGCTTTAGAAGAGCTTTATGGAGCTCGGTATACAGAGGTTTTACAAAAGTATGGCGAAGCATTTAAAGAGGGTTTAAAAGAATATGGTGAAGAATACTTGAATAACGTCGTTGAATATGGCGAGAAGTTTATAGAAGGCGTAGAGACTTATGGAGAAGCTTTCGTAACAAATACAACTGAATACGGCAAGGCGTTTATTTCAGGTGAAAAGTTTTATGGAGAGGATTTCGTAAAAAATACCTCTGAATATGGCGAAGCGTTTGTTGAAGGTGTAGGGATATATGGTGAAGACTTCATGACACGTACAGCTGAATATGGCGAGAAATTTATTCAGGGTACAGAGACTTTTGGCGATGACTTTACAAGAAATGCTATTAGATATGGCGAGGCATTTATTCAAAACGCTGAAGAATATGGAGAAGAATTCATAACAAAGGCTGCTGAGTATGGCGGATTATTTATAGAGGGTGTAGAGGCTCATGGAGAAGCTTTCATAACAAATACAGCCGAATATGGCGAGGTATTTGTTAAAGGTGCGGCGTTTTACGGCGAGGAATTTATAGCAAATATCGAAGAACATGGTGAGGACTTTGTAGAGGGTATCGAGACTTATGGATATAAGTTCATAGAAAATACAGCTGAGTATGGTGAGTCGTTTGTAGAAGGAGCAGAAGCATACGGAGAAGAGTTCGTAAAAAATAGTGCTGAGTATGGTGAAACGTTTGTTCAAGGTGTAGAGACTCACGGTAATGAATTCATCGAGAATACTGCTGAATATGGCGAGAAATATATTGAGGGCTTCGAAGAATTTGGCAATCAGTTCGTTACAGGCGTTAATGATTACGGAAGTGAGTTTGTCGAGGCGGCCACCGAACACGGTGAGCAATTTATGACAGGATTCACAGAACACGGACGAGATTTCGTGGAAGCATTCGATGAATATGGTAATGACCTCATGGAAGGTCTCGAGCAATATGGTGGACAGTACTTTGAAGGTGCGAAAGACTATGGTAAAGAATTTGTCACTGGCACTCAGGAATTTGGGACAGATTTTATGAATGCTTTTAATCAGTACGGCGATGATTTCATGAATGGTTTCAGCCAATACGGCGAGGAATTTATCGAAGGTGCAACTAAATATGGAGATCAATTTATAGCTGGTTTCAATGACTATGGTAGTGATTTTATGAATGCAGTTGATCAATACGGCAATGATTTTATGAAAGGTTTTAACCAATACGGAGGAGAATTTGTTGCTGGTGTGAAAGAGTACGGAAATCAGTTTATCAATGATTCTAAAGAATATGGCCAGAGTTTCATGAACAACTTCAATAAGTTTGGTGACCAATATATGAAGGGTATCGATCAAAGCGGCAAGCAGTTTGTCGCTGGCGTTAATCAACATGGTCAGCAATTCATGGCCGGTTTCACTGAGCACGGACAAGATTTTATGAGTGCATTTAATAAATACGGTAATGATTTTGTAAAAGGTTTTAATCAATACGGAGGGCAATTCGTTGAAGGCGTTAATGAATACGGAAAGCAGTTCATCACAGGGGCTGAAGAACATGGCCGAGATTTCGTAGATGCAGTTGATCAATATGGTAAGGACTATATGAAAGGTTTCAATCAATACGGAGGCCAATTCGTCAGTGGTGTTAATGAATATGGTAAACAATTCATGACTGGCTTTAAAGACCAAGGCGCACAGTTTATGAAAGGCTTTAATGACTATGGCACTGAGTTCATGGACGGCTTTAGTGAGCAAGGAGCAAAATTCGTTACCGGTGTTGCTGAGCAGGGACAGAAATTCCTAGCTGGTGCTGTTGACGATGTTGGGAATGAACTTAAAAAATATAAACTTTGGTAAAGCACATACAGAAGGTTTCATTTAGAGAAAGTGAAACCTTCTGTTTTTTTATGCAGTAAAAGAAATAGAAGGATGTTTGCAGTGTTCTCCCATACCATATATGGTAGAATATAACATAGAGGAAATAAATAAGAAATACATGGAGGAGTTGTTATGAGAAACAATTCAGATGTACAAAATATACTATTAACATCAGCAGGATTTGACAACAAGAACATAGAAGTTAAGTTTCTTGAACTTGTGAGTAAGCCTGTTGAAACTATAAAAATACTCTTCATTCCAACTGCGGCTATTCGAGCTGAGCAAAAGAGTATAATTCCTTTATGTAAGTCTGAGCTTCTGCATGCAGGGATTCTTGAAGAAAACATTGTATCTTATAATTTAGACCGGATTATGGAGTCAGATGAAATCTGCAGCTATGACGGAATATATGTCTGTGGAGGAAGTCCACAGTATTTGCTGGATCAAATGAACAAGATGGAATTTTACACACCACTTCAGAGTTTCCTGCATAGTGGAGGTGTCTATATGGGCGTTAGTGCTGGAAGTATTGTAATGGCAAAGAATCTAACGAGCAATCTAGGGTATATTAATTGTATTCTCAGTGTCCATGACAAGCATGGTTCAGATGTTGGGCTATTAGATACTAATCGCTGCCCAAATATTAAACTAAATGATGATCAAGCCATTCTCATAGTGAATGATTTAATTTCAGTAATTGAGTAAACGAGTCATTCTTTGAATGCAGATAGGAAAGGACAGAAAATGAAATCAAGTAGGTTAATTGCAATAGCGTTTATTCTGCTGAGTCTAATTGGATTCACTTTCTATTATGTGAATTCTGAAAAAGCAGGGTTGTACGCAGAGGTTAATGATGAACACTATGTGTTAACTTATATTGAAGAGCCAAGTATGCATGAGTATACGAGGCTCGAAATAGCCATTTTACCGAGTGGTGATTTTGTGTCTAAAAAATATATGGTCACGGGTGAGATTGAAACAATAAAAGGCTTTTATAGTAAGAAAGACATCGAGAATTTTATGAAGTACGCAGTCAGAAAGAACATCACTCGAATGACTGACGATATGAATGCGTTAAGACTTAATGATGGAAGCAATATATTCTTTGGTTTCAAATTTGAGCAAGATGAGTACCTCGTAGGCGGCTATGGTGCAGATTTTATTAACGTTGATTTCAGCAGTATTTATCAGCGGTTCAATGAGCTAGAGCGTACAGTCACCAAAGAGTACACAAGAACCTACATTGATATTGACGCAAATGGAACGCCTGAGAGTCTTAGTATTGTTTTGCTAGAAGGCGAAGAAATTGACTCAAGAAGGTCAAAAGGCGTATTCGCACTTGAGATCTACGATGAGAATAACGTGACGGTTGATCAAATTCCGATCAGCTCAGGTGCTGAAATAATACTTCCAAAGTCCATTTCTATCAACTTTGAAGACTACAATGGTGATGGGTTATTAGATTGTGCCATTGGTCATATAAATCCAGATAACCCAAGAGAACTAATATACAATTTATATACAGTATCCGTTAAAAAAGGCACTTTAACGGGGTTAAAGGAACTTAAAATTGCCAGTGACAATTCAACTGTAAAAAGCTACTTCGAGGAGTTTACTGAGTATTCTCGAGTTTTCCCGAAAAGAGGTCAAGACAGCTTTGTGACATACACGCGAAAAGGTGATATGTATATCTATAAAGCGTATAAGTGGTATGATACTGAGTTTGCAATCTATGAGTATATGAAAAGTTCTGTTCTTCTTGATGACTCAGCTCGAGACAACATAGATCGCACGTTTTCTACGATAACCTCATATGTTGAGGATAAGATGGACTATAGGACAGAATCACTCATATACAGAAGTCATAGGTCCAGTTACAACTGGTTTCTAGAACATCTTGAGGACGTAAAAATATACTTGTTCCATCTTGATCCGAACGAGCCTCATTCATACAATCTGAAACACTACTTATCAAAGAGAGTGCATCAGCGTGAGAGTCTTAATGCTAAGTTTTATGAATTTTTTGACGTTGATAATATTGAGGAATATTCCTTAGAAGAGATTAAGAATCTGGGGCCCATACCCGGTCTGGATGATTGCACTTTCGAAGAACACAGTTGGAATGTCGAAGGTCTAACTTACAAGCTTTTAGCTGGCCGCTGCCACCTGAACAATTTTGTTATTCTCTTTAGTGAAGAAGGGCGTTATCTGGATAGTTACATCTGGTTAAACAAGGTGGATGAAACAGCAAAACTTGAACTCAGAAACGTACAAGATTTTATGACAATATCACCGGTTCAATTGAACTATGGAGCTGGAATCTTTATAGTGGGTGCCGTGTGGTTCGAAGTCTATGACGATAAGCTGATCACAGTACTTGAATCTCCGATTTTGGGTTATGAATATCCAGGCTACACATCAGGATACTCAAGAGAGTACTCACTTGTAAGCGAAAACTATGATCCTTCTACAGGGGATTACCATGCAACATACAATGTGGGCATAAGCCTTATTGATTCAAGAGAGTGGATCGGACTTGAGAAGACCATTACTCATACTTGGGATGAGAATAATATGGTCTTTAAACCGAATAGTTATGGAGACTACTATTTCGTAGCAACACATCAGCTCTTCTCGGAAGGCATTGAGGATGAAATCCTTAGTGTAAATATAAATAAAACAAGACAGATTGTGAACAGATCTATACTAAAAAATGCAGTTGATGATCTAGAGATACTCACAGAATTTCTGATGGCATGTGAAAAAGGACCAGAAAGGGATTCGTTGCTGAATAAGATCCATTACTGGTACAGTCAAAAACCTGATGTAAGAGATAGGGATGAGTTCATAAAACGCATCTCAAATAAACTGACAAAGAACTAAATTCTAACACAGTGGAGGTTTATGATGAACAAACGGTTACAAACAGCACTGATACTTATGCTCGTATTATCAATAGCTTCAGGATGTAGCGAGAGAGAAATAGTCCCTTCAGAAGAATCACCTACAGATACTACACAAATTGCGAATGTAGAGAATCAAACAGTAACAGGTGATGTTGATATGAGCAAAGTGGTGACATGTAAATCGCCCGGAACAGAAGCGGACGAAGTCGTTACAATCATTTACGACGATGACATAACTCAATCCACAAATGAAGTTGTTACAATTACTTTCGATGAAGATATAATAACTGAGTCTGCAGATGTTGCAGAATATACTATAACCGAAACAGAAACTACAAGCCAGGTTGACATCGATTCAGTAAGCATAATAGGTCACGGAACGGGCGAAGATGTTGTGACTATTACAATATCAGGCGAAGGCCCTTTAAATGAAACTTTGACTCATTCTGAACCTGAGAAAATTGAAATTATTGAAATTGATAAAGAAATAGCATGTCTTGATACAATTCCAACGATTGATTTTGGTGAAAACAAACTAGACCCTCAAATTGAGGCATTGGCGAGTTCGGCTGGATTACACTTGGATAACGAGTATTCATTGGGACTTGTGGCAGATGACAGTAGTATCATTGTGACGAACTGGTTCAAAGGAGATATCATTGGCGATATTGGGATTGGTACAGACATATCCAAGGTAAAAGATGTCCTTGGACCACCTTCTTTTGAAATTTCCAATAAGGTTTCTAATAAAGTTTCTAACATGATTTTCTATAAAGGTAAATTTAACTATATTGGATTTACAGGCGTGGAGACGGTTCGTGAAGCTGTTGTTTTAGAAGTTATCAATCAGTATGATAATGAGATTATGCTGGACTCTATAAATATGGTTCGTGATGAGGATATACGATTGTCAGACTCATATAGATACCACCCGAGTTTAAATTTATTCTACGATGCGCATAAATACGTTAATGAGAATCCGTATGAGTCAGGATATGAAAGATTCTATACTATTTCTTCAGGTGGCATTGAAATTGAAGAAGGTATGGAACGTATCATCGTCGTTTACAATAATTATGAAGGCCGTATGTATTCAATTCCAAATGATCCATCCGGTGTAGAGATTCGCTTTTTAAATAAGGACTCTAACGTCGAAAGACTTGTTGAATCCATTAGGTCCTACGAATCTAGGAATTTAAAGTTCAAAACAAAAGGAGTAGTTTCGCCTTCAGGTAAGCGAAGCTACATATACGACGGTATGCAAGGAGACTTAAATCAAATCGTAGTGAGAACTACTAATCACAGCAAATGTGATTATACATTTACTTCTCGAATTGATACGTTTGAATGGATCAATGATGATTACTTTATTGGGACACACGTGATGTCGGGTGAACCCGTCATTTATAGTGTAGTGCCTATAGGTTTTGATATGCCGGATTACCTTACAATAAAGCTCTTCGAATCAGCTGGATATAAACCTGATCAGAATGATGCATTCGAAACCTATTACCATGTTATTGAAGTAAATGATGAGTTCATTAGGGTAGAATCGAAATCAATGGAACACATTCTAAATTTTGAAATAACATTCAAAGAAGATGGATGGATAAAATTTATTGGTTTTAAGGAAGAATAATTTGTAGATTATTGAGGAGTTAATATGGTAACTTGGTATGATAAATTGAAGGAACTTTTATAAATATTCTAAAGAAGAATTATAGTACTTATATAAAGCCAGGGAGAAATCCCTGGCTTTTCTTGCGTTAAATCAAATTAACGTCATCGGTAAACCACTTACTATTGAATGGGTGAAATTATCAGAACACTAACGACGTAATTCTCTCATTCCCTATTTCGAGTACTAACTGTTTATCCTTAAAACTACGTTTGTTTTATTATGGGTTATGTGTAATAAGATAACAACTTATACTATAAGTTTTCTAAATATTACAAAAATAGACGTTTCAATTGATATAAACTGAGCGAATTGCCCTATAAATGTAATACAGGCAGGAAAAACATGGGGAAATGCATTAGTACATTTAAGCACGAGGGGAGACATTCATAATGTTAAAAAGAATATTAGTGTTCACTTTAGCCGTTTGCTTAATGATTATGCCATTCAACGGAGTCAGCGAGTCATTCGCTGATGAAGAAGAAAAATTTGGTGACATTGAAGGACATTGGGCTGAAGCGTCAATAAACAGGCATATTAAAAAAGGAAGAGTCAGCGGTTATACGGATGGATCATTCAAGCCTGATAATGAAGTAACATTAGCAGAAACAATTACAATATTTAATAAGTGCTTAGGCCTTAACAAATCAGAGGCCATCTCAGAAGACAGTGATGTATGGTATGGGAATGAACTAGCAAAAGCGGAATATTACGGTTACATAGAAACTCTTGAAACACAGCCAAATGATAAAGCAAAGAGAATTGAAATTCTCACCATGATGAATTTACTTCTTGATTGTGAAGAAGAAAGAATCAAACAAGATCAACAGAACTTTAGCGATATTGACGGTCTAGACGGCGATGAGCAGAACATGGTCTCTGAGTTTAGCCAATTGGGATACATCGATGGTTATGGCGATAATACATTCCGACCTGATGGAACAATTACACGAGCAGAATTGCTGGCAATTATCGACAATGTGACAGGATACATTGTCGAAAGTCAAGAAGACCTCGATAATATACCTAATGATACTGATAAGATAACCATTATCGGTCATGATTTGGTGGTCAAAGATCTTGATACAAAAGCAGATATATACATATCTTCAGGTGCTGAAGGCAATATTAAAATCAAGGACTGCAAGATTGAAGGGCAGATCCTTATTTCTGGTGGAAATAAAGAACAGACCATTGAAGTTGAAAATACAGATGTTCAGAAAGTTGTAGTTACAAAATCTAAGGAAATCCCTCAAGTTGAATTTATAGGAACAAACAATATAGAAGAAGTGAAGACAAAAACGGAATCAAATATCGTAGTCACTGGTGAGACTTATATAGAAGACATCACAACTGAAGCTGCTACAGGACTTGTTCTAAATAAAGGTTCACAAGTCGTTACACTAACAATTCAAAGTGAGACAATAGTAGAATCAAATGAAGGCAGTGAAATTGAAAATTTGGAAGCTCAGGAAAAAGTTCAGATTTCAGGCGAAGGTCACATTAAGAGTGCAATTATTGAAAGTAATGATGTAGAAATTGAAAATAGACCAGAACATGTCCAAGTAGATGATAAAGTTGGTGCGGCTATTATCAGTGACTCTAAAATGGATAAAGAAAATGACGATGTAAAAGAAGCAGAGAGGGATGACTCTTCAAAAAACTCGGGAAGTAGCAGTAAGGATAAAGAAGAGAGGGATAGAACTCCACCATCAGGCTATACAGTAACAATCGATCAAACAGAGATTAATAGTGCAAACAAAGAACTCCTTTCATTTTCTATAGCAAATGCGGAAGTTCGTGCGAATTATCACTACAGTATTAATGACACAGATGACCAAACTTTGGCTGTATCTGGTGATGGGAAAATAACAACCAAAACTCAGCAGGTTACCAATATTGATGTGAGTCAACTTTCTGAAGGAACACTAACACTTACATTATCTTTGAAAGACAATTCTAATAATCAAGGAAATAGTGTTAATGACTCTGTAGAAAAAGACACATTGGCACCTGAAAACTACAATATTAATATTGATCAAGAGAAGATTAACAGCCTTAATGAAACTGAAATGTCCTTTATCTTTGAAGGGGCAGAGATTGGCGCAAGTTACATGTATTCAATTGATGATACAAATAGTGAAACAGATCCTGTAACTGGAATAGGAACTATTGCTACAGAAACGGATCAAATTACTTCAATCGATGTTAGTACTCTTAAAGATGACACACTTACATTGACCGTTTATCTTACAGATACATTTGGGAATCAAGGAGCTCAGGTTACAGACACAGTTGTTAAAAAGGCAACTCTAGTTTCCGGATACTCTGTAAGTATTGATCAGGGTCAAATTGAAAAGGGCAACGAATCGGCTCTGTCTTTTACGATTTCAAATGCTGAAATCGGAGCAGAGTATACATACATACTTGATGATATGAGTGGAGATACAGATCCAATTGAAGGAAGCGGGACTATCAGTACATCAGACGAAATGGTAAGTAATCTGGATGTAAGTGGTCTAAAAGATGGTACCTTAATTCTGAGATTATACTTAACGGATACGTCTTTAAATCAAGGCGTTGACGTGACTGACACTGTAATAAAAGACACGCAGGCTCCTGAAGGATACGTTGCGAATTTCGATCAGGACTTTATCAGCTCCGTCAATCAAAACGTATTGTCTTTTACATTCACGAGCGCTGAAGTCGGCGCATCGTTTAATTACAGTATTGATGACGATGACAATGTTACACCAGCGATTACAGGCAATGGAACAATAACTACGGCGTCGCACCAAGTCAGCAATATAAATGTAAGCGACTTGGAAGACAGCACAATAACACTGTCTGTGTCACTAACAGATAGCTTTTCAAATCAAGGATCAACTGTAACTGATGATCTGGATAAAGACACGATTGCACCAAGTGGTTTTTTAGTTACACTCGACCAAAGTGAAATAACTAGTCTGAATCAAACTGAGCTGTCATTCACGTTCGCTGATGCCGAGTTAGGCGCGAGCTTTGAGTACCGTATAGATGACGAGAGTGTGATTACTACGCCAGTTACAGGCAATGGAGCAATTTTAACAGAGACCGATCAAGTTACAGAAGTCGATGTCAACGCCCTAGAAGATGGAACACTCACTTTGACGGTTTCAATGACAGACGAAGTCGGCAACCAAAGTACAAATGTAACTGATACAATTCAAAAAGATGCAACTGGACCTACAGGTTTTGGTGTAACCATCGATCAGAGCGGAGTCAATAACGCCAACAAGCGAGAGCTTTCCTTCACTATGAATGGTGCTGAAGTTGGCGCATCTTATAAATACAGTATAGATGATAACAACAATAGTACACGTCCTGTAGTAGGCTCTGGGACAGTGTCAACAGCGACGCATCAGATTTCAAATATCAATGTGAGTGGTTTGGATGATGATACCCTCACAATAAGTTTGATATTAACAGATACTTTACTCAATGAAAGCGAAGCTGCAACAAATACTGTGCTAAAGGATATTATTACTCCATCAGGTTATAGCATCAGCTTTGACCAGAACCTAATCAGTCTGCAGACTCAAGAGAACATCTCCTTTAGTTTTACTGGTGCTGAAGTTGATGCTCATTATAATTACAGCATTGACGATGCAAATGGTGTAACTGATGAAATCACCGGGAAAGGTACGATCAGCTCGTCAACTAATCAGATTACTGGTATAGATTGCAGCAATTTGGACGATGGAACATTGACCCTTACAGCTTACTTAACTGACCCGAACGGCAATCAGGGAAGTAATGCAACTGATACGGAAAGTAAAGATGCAACAGCCCCATCAGGTTATAGTGTCAGTATAGATCAAACGGGCATAGACAGCAGCAACCAATCGACTCTTTCATTTACTTTCTCAAACGCAGAAAGAGGTGCATCGTACAGCTATAGTATTGATGATACAGATAATGAAATAGATCCGATTACAGGTGAAGGTACAATCACAGCGACCTCACAAAAGATCAGCAATATAGATGTCAGTGATTTAACCGATGGAACCCTGACTTTGACGGTTTACCTGACGGACGTCCCGTTAAACCAAGGGGCTAATGTGACGGATACAGTTATTAAAGACCTCACAGCTCCAAGCGGATACAGCGTCACGATAGACCAAGAGTACATAAACAACGGAAATAAAACAGCTCTGTCATTTACATTCGCAAACGCCGAGGTGGATGCAAACTATAATTATAGTATTGATGACAGCAATGATGTCACTGATACGGTCACTGGCAGCGGAACAATCACCTCAGCTTCAGAGCAGGTGAGCGCAGTTGATGTCAGCTCTTTAGATGATGGCACTTTGATATTAACTGTGTATTTAACAGACACGTTTGACAACCAAGGAAGCAATGTGTTTAGTTCTGTAACAAAAGACATTGTTGCTCCAAGTGGTTATAGTGTGAGCATTGATCAAAGTAAGATTATCAATAGCAATAAAACTGGATTGTCTTTCACATTTGCTAGTACAGAAGTAGGAGCAAATTATAACTATAGTATTGATGATGCGAATGGTTTGACCGATGCAGTGACTGGAAAAGGAACAATTAGCACAGCCACAGATCAGATCAGCATGATAGATGTAAGCGGTTTAGATGATGGTACATTGACAATAACTGCCTATCTGACAGATACGGCTAAAAATCAAGGGAGCAATACAACCGCTACCGTGGCAAAAGACGCAACCGCACCACTTGGATATGGTGTTAATATTGATCAAAGCTACATTAACAATAGCAATAAGGCCGCTTTATCCTTTACATTCTCTGGGGCGGAAATAGACGCAACTTACAATTACAGTATAGATGACACCAACGGTACTACTGATGCTGTTAATAGTAATGGAACAATAAGTACAGCCACAGATCAGATCAATACGATTGATGTAAGTGGTTTAGACGATGAAACGTTGACTTTAACTGTATATTTAACAGATACATCAACGAACCAAGGTAATAACATTACGGATACGGTTGTAAAAGATATCGTAGCGCCAACGGGCTACACTGTGAATATTGATCAAGGTATGATTCTTGCAAATAGTAAAACCGCATTATCGTTTACGTTTGCAGGAGCGGAAGTCGGTGCGGAATATAATTACAGCATAGATGATGCGAATGGTACAACAGATGCTGTAACTGGCAGTGGTACAATCACCACATCCACAGACCAAGTCAGCAACATTGATGTAAGTGGACTGGATGATGGCACTTTATCGTTGACCGTGTATCTGACTGACCCAGCAGGCAATCAAGGGTCGAATAACACAGATACAGTGGCAAAAGATGCAACCATTCCAACAGGCTACGGGGTAAGCATAGACCAAAGCAATATTAACAATAGCAACAATACAGCTCTGTCCTTTACATTCTCAGGAGCAGAAACAGAAGCGACTTATAATTACAGCATTGACGATGCGAATGGTGCAACGGATGCAGTGATTGGCAATGGCACAATAAGCACTGCGACAGACCAGATAAGCACGATTGATGTAAGCAGTCTAGATGATGGAACCTTGACATTGACAGTATACTTAACCGATACCAATACGAATCAAGGAGGCAATGCAACGGATACTATAGTAAAAGATCTAATAGCACCAACAGGATATAGCGTAAATATAGACCAAAGCAACATTAACAATGGAAATAAGGCTGCTCTATCATTTACATTTGCAGGGGCAGAAGTCGGTGCAACTTATAATTACAGCATTGACGACACCAATGGTACAACGGATGCCGTGAGCAGCAGTGGCACAATTAGCACGGCCACTGACACAATCAGCAGTATCGATGTAACCAGTCTAGATGACGAGACATTGACCTTGACCGTATACTTAACAGATACTTATACGAATCAAGGAACCAACGTGACAGACACAGTAGTAAAAGATGTGGTTGCTCCAAGTGGTTATAGTGTGAGCATTGATCAAAGCAAGATTATCAATAGCAATAAATCAACCTTATCATTTACATTTGCAAGTGCAGAAGTGGGCACAATTTATAACTATAGCATAGACGATGCTAATGGTGACACAAGTGCAGTGAGTGGTAATGGAACAATTAGTACGGCGGCAGATCAGATTAGCAATATTAATGTTAGCGGACTTGATGACGGTACATTGACATTGACCGTGTATTTGACAGATACAGCTGGAAACCAAGGTTCAAATGCAACCAATACGGTTGCAAAAGATGCAACCGCTCCAATGGGATACGGGGTGAGCATTGATCAAAGTGGAATAAATAATAGCAATAAGGCAGCATTGTCATTCACGTTCTTGGGAGCAGAAGTGGATGCAAGTTACAATTACAGCATTGATGATACCAATGGCTCAACGACTGCCGTGAGCAGCAGTGGCACAATAAGTACAGCCACTGACACAATCAGTAGTATTGATGTAACCAGTCTTGATGATGATACGTTGACATTGACTGTGTATTTAACGGATACATCTACAAATCAAGGAACCAATGTGACTGGTACTATTACGAAAGATATTGTAGCACCATCAGGATACTCCGTGAGTATTGATCAAGGTTTTATCAATAGCGGAAATAAAACAGCATTATCATTTACGTTTGCAAGTGCAGAAGTTGGAGCAACTTATAGTTACAGCATAGACGATACAAATGGTGGCACAAGTGCCGTAACTGGCAGTAGTACAGTATCTTCAGCAACAGAACAAATTTCGAATATCAATGTCAATGGATTAGATGATGATATGTTGACGCTGACAGTTTACCTGACGGACCCAGTAGGCAACCAAGGTAGCAATACAACTGATACAGTTACAAAAGAAGCAACAGCGCCATCTGGTTACAGTGTAAGTATTGACCAAGGTTCTTACATTAATAATTCTAACAAAGCTGCAATGAGTTTCACGTTTGCAAGTGCAGAGATAGGTGCGACGTATAATTACAGCATAGACGACACAAATGGTGGAACAACAGCGATAACAGGTAACGGAACAATAAGCACTACAACAGACACGATCAGCAGTATCGATGTAACTAGTTTGGATGATGACACCTTGACATTGACCGTATATTTAACAGATACGAACGCAAATCAAGGTGCAAATACAACGGATACAGTAACAAAAGATATTGTTGCACCATCAGGTTATAGCGTAAATGTTGATCAAGCATACGTTAACTATTCTAATAAAGCGGCGGTAAGCTTTACATTTGCAAGTGCAGAGACCGGAACGACTTATAATTACAGCCTTGATGATACTAATGGTGGTACAAGTGCTGTAACAGGTAGTTCTACAGTAAGTTCTGCAACGGAACAAATTACGAGTATTAACGCAACTAGTTTGGATGATGATACGTTGACATTGACGGTATACTTAACTGACCCTGCCGGTAATCAAGGTGGAAATGTCACAGATACAGTGACGAAAGAAGTCGTTGTACCATCAGGTTACAGCGTTAGCATTGACCAAGGTAATTACATTAACAATTCAAATAAAGCAGCAGTGAGCTTTACCTTTGCAAGTGCAGAAGTGGGCACAACGTATAGTTATAGCATTGATGACACCAATGGTGGTACAAGTGCAGTGACAGGTAGTGCTACAGTAAGTTCTGCGACACAACAGATTACGAGTATTAATACAACTGGTTTGGATGATGACACCTTGACCCTTACTGTTTACTTGACTGATACAGCGGGTAACCAAGGGGCCAATGCCACTGATAACGCTACAAAAGATGTAGTAGCTCCAAGTGGTTATAGTGTGAGCATTGATCAAGGGAGTTACATTAATAACTCTAATAAAGCAGCAGTGAGCTTCACCTTTGCTAGCGCAGAGACAAGCACAATATATAATTACAGCCTTGACGATACAAATGGAGGGACAAGCGCTGTAACAGGAAGTGCTTCAGTGAGCTCGGCAACGCAACAGATTACGAGCATCAACGGAACGAGTTTTGATGATGACACATTGACCTTGACGGTATACTTGACAGATGCAGCAGGGAATCAAGGTGGCAATGTAACAGATATTGCAGCAAAAGATGTGGTGGCACCATCAGGATATAGCATTAGCATAGACCAAGGTTCAATAACCAGTGCAAATCAAACTGTACTTTCATACACGTTTACTAGTGCAGAAGTTGGTGCGATTTATAGTTATAGCGTTGATGATACCAATGGAGGCACAAGTGCTGTAACTGGTAGTACTTCAGTAGGTTCAGCTTCGGAACAAATAACTGGAATCAATGTTACTGGCCTTGATGATGATACCTTGACAGTGACCGTTTACTTGACCGATGCAGCAGGGAACCAAGGTTCTAATACTACGGATACAGTGGTTAAAGACGCCACGTCTCCAGGCAACGTAACTGGATATCCAAAAGCAGATACTCCGTCAAAAACTGGCTTTACAGTGAGAGGAAAACTTCAAGAAACAGGAACAGTATACTATGTTGTTCTTTTGGACAATGCCACTGAACCAAGTGCTACAGAAGTTAAAAATGGTACAGCAAACGGCGGTGGTGTTGTAGAGGCGTCTGGTAGTTTTACAGTAAATGCTGAGACAGAGGGGACCGATGTAGTAACAGGTTTATCACCAGGAACAGATTATGATGTATATGTTGTATCAGAGGATTCTAGTGAAAACATGCAATCTAGTGCCGAAATTATTAATGTTACGACGAGTTTTGATACCCCAACTTCTATAGAAGTAAGTGCATCTGGTAGTGTATGGGATGCTGACGATTACTTTGAAAATGGAATGTATGATATGAATGAACCAGATTTCAATTCTACAGGCAGACCAAGATACAAAAATAGAATTGATGATGGCTTTGGGGATATATTTATATACTGGGACTCTGGAGTGTGGATAATTAAAGACAGCGAAGGACCACTTCATATAATTACGAGTAACGACCCAATCCCTCCAAAAACTGGATGGGATGCTCAAGATCCTGATATTAATGAAACTGTAGCAGTTTTATTGTACTAGACTGCTTTTTAGGAAATCCCAAAACCACTGTAAGATGTTATCTCATCTTGTAGTGGTTTTCTATGTGTCTCACCCCAAGGTTCACTCTCAATCCTACAACGTGGTATAATATAACAAAGTAGTGAGAATAAGACTTATGCAAATGGAGTAACACAGTCATTCAGAGGAGAGACATATCAATGCAGAAAAGTATATCTATTTTATCAATAGTCATAATTGTACTTGCAATCATAACATCTTCAGTGGGATTATTTTGGGTGGATGATGGTGATTCCTTCTTTGTTGAAAATGTAAATGGGGATACAGTCGAAATATTTGGAAATGGGTTATATGCACATGAGAGCTGCTTCAAAGCGCCCATTGATAAGGGCACAGATGCAATAATACTATTTATAGTACTGCCTCTATTTTTTGTTACAGTATTACTCTTAAAGAAGAATTTGCTCAGAGTGAAATTATTACATTTGGGATTATTATCTTGTTTACTTTATTATTCAGCATCCATAGCTTTTGGCGTATCATACAACATTCTATTTTTGGTATACATCATGCTTTTCGCAGCATGTCTATTCACATTCATAATAGGTATTTCGAGTATTGATCTTAAAAATGTTAAAGAAAGTATTATGCCCAAGATCCCACACAAGAGCCTAGTCATATTTTTAGTGTTTGCGGGCTTGTCAGTATTTGTATGGCTTATTGAGATTATAGGTTCTATAAAAACAGGAACACCTCCTGGTATCATAGGCATTAGCACAACTGAACCAACATTTGTACTAGATATAGGCGTAATAGCACCAATAGCGTTCTACTCAGCTTGGCTTGTATATAAAAGAAAAGCGAAAGGTTATGTATATTCGGTGGTTCTATTAACTTTAAATGCAGTGGTAGGACTCATTGTAATCGCACAGACGATCTTCCAAAACGCGTATGGCGTGATCGTTAGCTTAGAAGAGTTCATTCCATTCGTGTTGGTTTTTGTAGTCATGAGTTCTATCGCCACTATATTGAACGTGAAGGTATTAAGAAATATAGGGAATATAATACATGCAACTAAGGCACAATAATGAATAAGTAGTCATAAGACTCATATAAAAATGCCGGGGTTGTTCCTCGGCATTTTTGTGTTAATACACACCCAAAGGTATTAATATATTTCAAAAATTAGACTATAATTAAAGTGACAAGTTATTAAATCCTATTTGGAGGTTCACTTTGAATAAACATATAGATCTATACGAATATGGACTAACCGAGAAGATTAAACAAGAGTATGAAGCAATGGAATGTCATGGTTATCTTGGCCGTGTCACTGCCCAGTACACGAATATATACAGAGTTGTGACTGAAAAAGCTGAGGTTATTGCAGAGGTATCTGGCAAGCTTAATTTCAATGCTCACTCTTTGACTGATTACCCCGCAGTGGGTGATTGGGTGATTTTAGATAGGGACCAGAATGACTCAGGAGACGCTATCATACAAAGCATTATCCCGAGATTCAGTTTGTTCTCTAGACAAGTTTCAGGTAAGAAAAGCGATGAACAGGCCGTTGCAGCAAATATTAATACTATATTTATATGTA
>Ga0209379_10000954_pt1 | contig 20499 bp, 17 predicted proteins | sample tdDd001_FD_187124 | JGI IMG/M metagenome (GOLD analysis project Ga0209379, IMG submission 187124) | Marine sediment microbial communities from the Atlantic coast under amendment with organic carbon and nitrate - tdDd00.1 (SPAdes)... | ecosystem: Environmental > Aquatic > Marine > Coastal >...
CAGTGAATATATGTACAGAAGGGAACTAGATCTTGTGAGGGACGGTCTTGTGACGGAAAACTTCTATGAGATAGTGGGAGGGAAGATAACCACACTATTTTTAGATGAAGCTCAGGATACCAGTGTGAGCCAGTGGAGGATAATAGAGCCTATCGCCAAGGCCTGTACCAACGTAATCATCGTTGGAGATGAAAAGCAGAGTATCTACTCGTGGAGGGGAGGGGAGAAAAACCTCTTTATGAGTATGGGGGATATATTAGGAGCTGTGGAGGACAACCTTCCTATGAGTTACAGAAGTGAGTACAGGATAATAGATTTTATAAACCACTTCTTCATCTCAGTAAATAAAAATAATGAGGACTGGAAGTACACCGAGGTAAAGTGCAGCAGAGAGGAAAAGCAGAGAGGATTTGTAGGGGTGCTGACAAAGGCGACACATGAAGAGCACTCCCTGGAAACCGGAATAGCTATGGATATAAAGGAAAGGTTTGACGGAAACTACAGGGGGATAGGGATAATCTCTAGAAAGACTATAACCCTTGACAGGATAGGGGAAGCCCTGAAGGAACTGGGAGTACCCTTTGTGACGGAAAACAGTATGTCTATAACCAACCACCCTTGTATTATAGAGGTGATGAGGCTGCTTAAGTATATCCTCAGAAGAGATTATTTTTCTCTCCTGGAATTTTTAAGGGGAGCAAGTATAGGGATAGGAGACAGTCATATGAACTGGCTCCTGCACAATAAAAAAATAGTGGAAAGATATCTGGACGGGGTAGTAGATTACCTGGAAACAGGAGGACCTAAGGAGCTGGAGGAGATACTGGCAAGGATAGGAGGTCTTATGAAGCTATCCTATGAAAAACTTGGGAAGAGAGTGGTAGAGGACTTCGCTTTCATGGAGAGGTATAGTGCTTCAAGGGACATTAAAAATATAAGGTTTTTCCTGGAGATAATGGAGGATATGGATAACCTGTCTGAACTATTAAACTATCTGGAGGAGAATGAACTCTCTGAGAACCTGAAACAGGTGGGGATAACCGAGGAAAATTCAGTGGTACTCATGAGTATCCACAAATCCAAGGGTCTTGAATTTCATACAGAGTATATGTATATAGAGGATAAACCAAGCAGATATAAGATGACGGGCTTTAATAAGGGAGTAACCCAGCACCAGCTGTCCCTTATGACAAAGATGGATGGTAGGTATGAGGGAGTAGAGGACTATCTTTTCACAAACTCGGTCTATGAAAAGAATATAAAGGATATGGATATCTATAAGTATATAGAAAAAACCTATAAAGATGAGGAGATAAACACTCTCTATGTGGGGATGACAAGGCCTGTAGCCAACCTGATCCTATGTATAAACCCAACTTCTACCACTGTAAAGAAGGAGAAGGTGGATCTGCTGAAAAATGATGATATTATAGTGCCTATAGAAAAATACTTTAATATAACCAGGGATGAACTTCTTGAAAAGGGCCTTGTGGAGTCGGGACAGCTCCTGCCATATGAAGAGAAGGAGGAAGTGAAATCAGGCTACTATATAGACAGGAGTATATATAAAGCTGCCTATGAAAGAACCTTTGAACCAGAGGAGACGGAGGAACTAGTTCCTGAAGAGGCGGTATATACCTATGATGTAGCAGTGGAACTCCGTAGAAAGGAGGGACTGGCTATCCACTACTTCCTGGAAAGCTTAGAGGACCTCAGGGAGCAGTCCCTTGAAAAGGCAAGGAAACTCACATACTTTAAGTATGGGAATATGCTGGGGGATGAAAGACTGGACGCAATAATGAAGAGAAGTGAGAAGTTCCTCATAAAAAATAAGGAGATCTATGATTCCAGGTTCACTGTGTATAAGGAGTTAGAGCTGAAAACAGTGGAGATGGAAGGGGGCAGGGAAAGAACCAGAACCCATATAATAGACAGACTCAATGTGGATCACAGTAACGGGGACATCATCATCTACGACTATAAGAGTGGTAGAACAAGGGATGAGGAGCAGCTAAAAAGATATGAGAGGGTAGTTCTTGAAAAGCTCAGTGAAAGAAAAAGGAATGTAGAATACAAGATAATCAAAAAAGAGTTCTTAGATGTGAGATAACTACCTCAAGTTTAGTATAGGTAGTTTTAAAAAATAGTAATAAAAATCAAAGAATGCAATGAAATATGGGATTAAAGAAATCTTGAGTAAAAAAGTATAATAATAATTAACAAAATATTATAAATATGTTATAATTAACTTCGAATGAAACTCTTATCAAGAGAAGGTGGAGGGATATGGCCCTGTGAAACCCAGCAACCCCTTATTGTAAGGAAGGTGCTAATCCAGCGTATGATGCGCAAGATGAGAGAGGATAATGTATTAAATTACAAACCTCTTGCTATGGTTATAGTGGGAGGTTTTTTTATGAAAAGGAAACCAGGGAGGAAAAAATGAAATTATCAACTAAAAGTGTAGTAGCAATAGGAATAGGAGCGGCACTCTATGGAGCATTATCAGCTGTGGCGATACCAGTAGGACCTAATACCTCATTTAGAATAGCTGTGGCACTGTTAACTATATTTGGAGCTATGTTTGGTCCGGTAGTAGGATTTTTAGTAGGGTTCATTGGTCATGCATTAAATGACCTCATTATGTGGGGAAGTGTATGGTGGAGCTGGGTATTCCTTTCAGCTATGATAGGTCTCTTTGCAGGTCTGATAAATATGGATAAAACCTTCAGCGTGGATGAGGGGAAGATAAACAAGGGACATATTGTGAAGATGTATGTGTATTCTGTAATCGGTATGATAGCTGCAGGAATAGTAGCTTATACAGGGGATGTATTCTTCTACGGGGAACCATCTGATAAGGTGTGGCTGCAGATAATACTGGCTACTATTACAAACTTTGGAGTAACAGCTCTTATTGGTATCCCGGTGGTATCATCGATAGCTAGGAGAAAGAAGAAACACAGCAATCTGGAAGTAGAGTAAAGAGGTGTCTGAGATGATAAAATTTGAAGACTTTACATTTAAATATAGTAGTCTCTCAAAACCTACTCTCATGGATATAAACCTTGAGATAGAAGAGGGAGAAAGGGTACTCATCGCAGGTCCCAGTGGGAGCGGGAAGTCTACTCTGGGGCACTGTCTGAACGGCCTCATCCCCTCGGCTTATAAGGGCGAGATAAAGGGAAGATTAACTGTGGATGGTGTAGAGCCACACAGCAGGAGTATATTTGATCTGAGCTCCCATGTGGGAACAGTTCTTCAGGACCAGGATGGTCAGTTTGTGGGACTGAGTGTAGGAGAGGATGTAGCCTTTATCGATGAGAATAAAAATGTACCAAGGGATGAAATGAAGGGTCATGTAGGTCAAGCTCTGAGTCTTGTGGATATGCTAAGCCTTGAAAAGAGAAGCCCACATGAACTGAGCGGAGGACAGAAGCAGTCTGTATCCCTTGCTGGTATCATGATGACCGATGCAAAGGTTCTTCTCTTTGATGAACCCCTTGCAAACCTGGATCCTGCCAGTGGTAAAAAAGCTATGAAGGTAATATCTGAAATCCATGATAAGATCAGCAGAACCATAGTGGTAATAGAACACAGGATAGAAGATGTACTAGAAGCAGGCTTTGATAGGGTAATCATAATAAATGAGGGAAGAGTGGTAGCCAATGGCAGCCCTATGGAACTTCTTTTGGAAGATGACTTCAGGAAAAATGGTCTGAGAGAACCTCTCTATGTGGAAGCACTGAAATATGCAGGGATAGAACTAAAAGGTGGGGGTAATCTCACTGGAAAAGAGGAACTAAGTGGCAGGGAGGCAGAGTCTCTCAGAAGATGGAGTGAATCTGTAGGTGAAAAACCTAAGAAGATAAAGAGCAATCTGCTAAGAGTAGAGAGTTTAGATTTTTCATACAGTGAAGATGAAAAGATCTTAAAGGGTGTAGACCTCCATGTGGGAAGGGGAGAGATAGTAGCTCTTCTTGGAAACAACGGAGCAGGGAAATCCACTCTGTCTAAGGCGGTAACGGGAATAGTAAAAAACAGCAAGGGGAAAATCACCCTGGATGGAGAAGATATAGAGAAGTGGTCTATAAGAAGAAGGGGAGAGAAGATAGGGTATGTAATGCAAAACCCCAACCATATGCTCACCCAGGAAACACTCCTGGATGAGGCAGCCTTTGGACTAAAGATAAGAAAGATAAAAAATGCCACTGAAAGAGCGGAAAAAGCTCTCATAACATGTGGTCTTCATAGATACAGAAACTGGCCTGTATCGGCTCTCAGTTATGGCCAAAAAAAGCGTCTTAGTATCGCGGCGATACTGGCTCTTGATCCTGAGGTGCTCATACTGGATGAACCCACAGCAGGACAGGATCACAAACACTATGTGGAGTTTATGGAATTTGTAGGGGACATAGCTGAAAAAGGAGTGGGAATACTCCTTATCACTCATGATATGCACTTAGCTCTTGAGTATGCCCACAGAGCTGTTGTCCTTTCTGGCGGTGAGGTGATAGCAGACAGAGAGGTAAGCAGTATACTGGGAGATAAAGATATAATGAAAAGAGCTAACCTCAAGGAAACATCCCTGTCATCCCTTGCTGAAAAAGCAGGGATAAAACCTGTGGACCTTATGAATACATTTATCAACTATGAACACAGGGAGGTGGGAGCAGATGGCTAAGGGAGGAACTCTCTACATAGATACTGATTCAAAGATACATTCCTTAGACGGAAGTGTGAAGTTTATGCTCCTTATTGTGTGGACTATAGCTGTATTCAGCTTTATGGATCTCAGAGTATTTACCCTTTTCTTTATAGGGGGAATGGTCCTGTTAAAGATGGCTAAGATACCCTTTAAGTCTATAAAACCACTATTTTTATTTGTGGTAATGTTTACTATATTTAACTCGGCTTTTCTCATGGTGGTAACTCCTGAACACGGATCCACACTTACAGGAAGCTATACAACTCTTATGGAAGTATTTGGCAGGAGGCTCACAGCAGAAACGGTATGGTTTGCACTGAGTCTTTCTATGAAATATATGGCAATATTTCCCATAACACTATTATTCATATTCACCACGCATCCCAGCAGGTTTGCAAGTAGTATGAATAAGCTGGGAGTATCATACCGTGTGGCCTATGCTATAAATATAGCTCTCAGATACATACCAGATGTAAGTGAGGAGTTTAAAAATATAATGCATGCCCAGGAAGCGAGAGGGGTAGCCTTTAGAAAGGGAGAGGCTGGTATAGTGGACAGGATAGTAAACTATAATACGATCCTGATTCCTCTGGTAATGTCATCTCTAAACAGGGTAGAGGTAGTAACAAATGCTATGAACCTCAGAGGGTTTGGAAGAGAAAGGAAGAGAAGCTGGTACTCCGGTACTAACTACACTAACCTTGACTTTATAAGTATAGGAGTTATGATAGTCCTGCTCATAGGGGTATACTATATAAAAAATATGTTAAATGGATTCTGGTATCCCTTTAATTAGCGATAAATAAAAAAGAACCTTTCCCACTAAGGAGAAAGGTTCTTTTTTTATCTGAACAACTCTATGGTTGTAAGGGTGACTTACTTTGTAACAGCTTCTGCACCTGGCTTCTTAATAGATAGTATAAATGGAACACACGCAAGGGTGATGATAGAAGCTATAACAACCATTGGTGATATTCTGGCAAGGTTACCCAAGGTAATACCCACTACTCTAAAATCAGCATCTCCAAAGGTAGTTCCACTAAATCCTAGGATCGAAAGCATAGGAAGAAGTATCGCCGGAAGGAAGCTGATAGCTATTCCATGTATGAATGATCCGATGATAGCTCCTCTTTTTCCACCAGTGGCATTACCATATACTCCAGCAGTAGCTCCGCAGAAGAAGTGCGGGATTAGTCCCGGAACGATAACACTAAGTCCAAAGAGAGGAAGCAGGAATATAGAGATAACTCCAGCAATAAAACTAAACAGGAATCCAATTATAACTGCGTTGGGAGCAAATGGGAATACTGTAGGACAGTCAAGGGCTGGTTTAGCATTTGGAACAACCTTGTCTGCGATTCCTTTAAAGGCAGGAACGATCTCAGCAATTAACATTCTAACTCCAGCAAGAACTATATATACTCCAACTGCAAACTCTATAGCCTGAGTGAATGAGTATACCATAAAGTTACTTCCACCAGAAAGAGTAGTCTCGATAAACTCCTTACCTGCAAACAGGGAAACTATGAAGTAAAGAAGAGTCATAGTAAGAGCCATAGAAACAGAAGTATCTCTTAGGAAAGATAACTTCTTAGGTACTTTAATAGTCTCAGTAGAACTAGACTTGTCTCCGGCTATCTTACCAACCCATGCAGACAGCAGGTAACCAAATGAACCAAAGTGTCCCAGAGCTATCTCGTCGGTCCCGGTAACTTCTTCAGTGAACTTCTGCATCATAGCAGGAGAGAGCACCATAAGTGTACCAAGTAAAACAGATCCAAGAACAACCATTGTAACACCTGATATTCCGCTAACTGAAAGGATAGCAGAGATAAGGCAAGCCATAAATAAAGTATGGTGTCCAGTCAGGAAGATATACTTAAATTTAGTGTATCTGGCAATAATAATGTTTGTAATCATACCAAGTAACATAATCATAGCTGTTTCAGTACCTAAAGTCTTTTGTGCCACAGCAACAACAGCTTCATTGTTAGGGATTACTCCCTGGATACCAAAGGCAAAATCAAACATAACTCCAAATGATTCTAAAGATTTAACGATAACTCCAGCTCCAGCTCCAAGGATAATAAATCCCATTACGGTTTTAAGAGTACCGGAGATGATCTCACTGACATCTTTCTTTTGAATAAGCAGTCCTACTAAAGCGAATAATCCTATAAGAATTGCAGGATTACCCAGTATATCTGTCATTATAACATTTAACATCTTTCATCCACTCCTTTAGAATTATAGAAACTTTGCAAGCTTTTCTTTAATTTCAGATACACTGATGATATTTTCTAAACCGACGATATTACCCTCTTTCTTGAAATTGTCCATAATATCTTTGGCACCAATATAGATATCAGCCTCTATACTCTTTGCTGTAGTAAGGTCTGTATGACTAACCTCAGCCTCAACACCTAATTCCTTTATAGCTTTTTTTACATTTAACTCCATCATGAAGCTGCTTCCTAATCCATTTCCACACATAACTAATATTTTCATCTTGAACTCCTCCCCTATCTACCTTTTATTTTTATAAAATATTTAAAATTTCTTCCACACTAACAGACCTTATAATAGCGTCTACTTTTTTCTCATCTTCAAGAAGGTCGCTTAGTCCTACTAAAGCATCCATATGTGAAGAGTTGTCTTTTGCCGCTAATATAAAGACAAGTTTTACGTCCTCCTTAGTGGGCGAAAAAGAAACTCCCTCCTCTATCTTTAATAAAGCCATAGATGTATCGTTCACACCATTTTCTGGTCTGGAATGCGGCATAGCCACCCCAGGAATAAGAATGATATAGGGACCTAATTCCTTGATACCATCAATCATTGCATCAACATACTTCTTTTGTATATTGTTTTTTTCAAGTAAAGGCATAGATGCCAGATGTATAGCTTCTTCCCAGTTCTCTATAGAATTACTTATCTGAATATTTTCTTTTAACATTGTTTTTAACAAAGATATCGACCTCCTTACTTCTTGCTAATATATTAATAGATTTTTTTCAATAAAAAAAGAGACTTATTTTTTCAAAGTCTCCTTACATTTTTTGCAGGTTGATTATTTTAATTTACACTTATATATGAGCTTTAGTAGATCTTCAAAGGAAGAGACACCTTGCAATATTCCTTTAATATCATCCTGTGTTATAAGATCCATGAGATCTACCAGAGAATTAAGGTGTTCCTTGTTATCAAGGGATGAAAATGGAAAGAGGTACTTGGCTTTCTTTCCCCCGGGAAACTCTACAGCTTCCTTTAGAGATAAAAATCCCATAGAAGTAGCCATAACACTCTCATTATTTCTGGCATGGGGAATGGCAATCTCATCTGCAATTACAATATATCCCCCATATTCCTTCACAACCTCTCCCATGGACTGAGTATAATCACCAGTGGTAGCACCGGTGATTTCCAGTAACCTTCCGCTCTCAAGGATGGCTTCCTCCCAGTTTGAAGCACTGTAGCCTACCTTTATTGCATCTTTAGACAGGATATCTATCATCTCAAGTTTTTTTCTTTTTATATTATTTATAACTCTTTCATCAAAGAAGCCTTCGAGGTCCTCTATAAGCTTTTCCCTATCCTTTATATGGGACCTTTCCTCTATTATCTCCAGAAGGTCGCTCATTAAAAACTTCTTTCTGTACTTTGGAAGAGAGTATTTATCTAAGATATGGATATCTTCCGGAGTAAGGATAGGGTTCACCTTTATATAGGGTTTCTGGCACTTAATATCCAGGGTAGTTATTATAAAATCCACCTCTTTTTTTTCAAGGGTAGTGTCTAGAAGGTGTTTTGGGATAATATCTACGATGTTTATTGAGTAGATCTCCTTTAGCTGCTGAGCTAACAGCTTTGAGCTCCCGTAACCAAGACCGCAAACCAGAAGTATATTTTTAATATTTTTTCCGCTAAATCTGTTTCTGTCCATGGCAGCTTTAAAGTGGATAGTAAGAAATGCCACTTCATCCTGGGAGAGACCGACCTCTATAAAATCCTCTATATCCTTTACAACCTCATTGGTAATGTTAAAAAGAGTAGGATAGCTTTTTATAACCTCTTCCACAATGGAGTTTTCAAGGGAGATATTGTTTTTACTTCTATAGATTGTAGGTTTTATGTGGTTGATAAGTCCGTCTAACAGCATCTCATCACCTGAGATATCCACATCTATCTTCATATTAAAATTCTCAATTAATTTCTTTACCAGAACCTCTATTTCAACCCAGTTTTTATAATAAGATTCATTGAAGTTATAGGTATGACTTCCCAGAAGGTAGTCTGTTATCTGAAGTATCTCAACTTCACTAAACTCAGCTTCATATCTGGCTTCTAAGATACCAATCCCTCTTATGATAGCTTTAAATTCATCTGTTCCCTTTAAAAAGTTTTCATTGGGAATACTGGTGAGGACTCTTCCTCTTTTGATTTCAAGGATAGCTAAGGCTATATAGCAGCAGATAATCTCATAAGCTTCATAGGAAATTATCTTTCCCAGGTTCTTTTGGACATAATTTATAAAAGTTTTTATATCTTCAAAATCTATTCCTTTAAATGTATCATCAAGAACAGTAAGGATAGTGGCAGGGTGAAGCTTTTCCTTCCTGTAATCCTTAAGGGTTCTAAAGTGTTTTACCAGAAACTTCAGCTGAGCTCCCCTTATAAGGTCCTGTTCCCCTGTGAGAGTAAGCCCTGCTTTAGGAAGGGAGTCAAGGGTCAGGTTGCTTCCGAGAATTTTTTTAACCTGTTTAAGGTCACCCTTTATAGTGGTTCTGCTGATATCTAACTTCTCACAAAGTTTTGCAAGGTTTATAACCCCTTCAAATAGTACGGAATGCAGGATATAATCCACTCTTTCTTTGGGCTCTAGGGTACTGGATACCTCTTGTTTTTTTAGGTGATGGGAAAGCTCCTCTATATTAGGGATCTCGATGATACCACCAAAGGACCTCTTTGTAGGCAGGAGACCAAGGTCGGTTAAAAAACCATCGATCTTATCTATATCATACCTGATAGCTCTTTCACTAATATTTAACTGACCTGAAAGCTCCTTAATACTACCGCTTCCGCCATTTTTTATAATCTGTTCTAAAATATTTAAACCTCTAGCGTTTAACATCCTCTCACCTCATTAATTATTATAGTCTAGAGAGCTAAAATCAAAAAGGTCTTTTTTTGTAAAGTTGACTTTACAAAGCTCTGCCTGGAAGGGGGAAAGGGAGAGTAGCTGGTACTCCGGCACCGACTACACTAACCTTGACTTCATAAGTATAGGGGGGAAGGTTATCCTTTTATTACTTGTGTTTATACTTAAAGGTACTGTATTTATTGAATTTTGGTATCCCTTTGGATAAAAAAATGATAGTTTATATAAATTTACAGGTTCTTAACGGACTTCTTTTTTTTTATTATGGAATTTTTAAAAAAAAATAGGAGTTTTTAAAAAAAAACTGTATATATATTTAACGACAAAATACATACTTGTAGTTTTTTATTGCACATGGGAAAACCTAGTTCCTGCTAAGCTTTGAAAATGCCAGTGAGATATATAATCCATGGCCATATTAATAAGACATAAAGCTAAAGGAATGGGCTACTGAAGGGAGTGCAAGGTTTAGATAAAGAATTGTAATTTGGACAGTTATTATCTGACCACCTCCAAAATTGGGAGAAATAATCATATATTGAGGTGAATGTTGTGAAAAAGATTATTGTATTAGGCGAACCTAAAGATGTAGTTGAAAACTACATGAAAAAGGCACTGGAGGAATCCATAAGGGAAGCGCAGAGCAATATAGAAGACAGTATTGGGAAAAAGGTCGAAAAAATAAAAAAAGAATTGGAAAGACAGTTTTGTCTAAATGATCTGAATCTTAATATACTGGATATTGGTACAATCAAATTAGCAGAAGACAGAGTCAGGCTGTTTGAAGAAACAATCATAGAGATAGAGAGTAAAGAAAATTTAACTAAAGTGGATAAAAGGAACTTGAAATCTAAAGTTTATATGAATATTGGAAACTTTTACAGGGGTCTGAAAAAATATAAGGAAGCAACAGAGGCATACAGGAGAAGTATAAATATAACTCCCTCTAATGATTCTGCACATATTCAGCTGGGATCCTGTTATGAATACTTAAAGAAATATAATGAAGCTATTGAAATGTATAACGAAGCTATAAAAATCAATCCAAACAACGATGTGGCATATATGAGCTTAGGGTCGGTCTATCTTGCTTTGAAAAAGTATGAAGATGCCATTGTTTGTTATAAGAAAGTAGTTAAGATAAACCCTTTAAACACGCGAACTTATACCAACCTGGGGTTAACCTTCACCAACTTAAAAAGATATAAGGATGCCATCAGAGAGTATAAAAAAGCAGTAGAAATGAATCCGAATAATTTTGATGCATATATAGGCCTAGGTTTTACCTACAATATTTTAAAGAAGTATGAAGAGGCAGTGGTGTCATATAGGGAAGCAGTAAGTATAGAGCCGGAAAATGACGGTGCATATAATAATTTAGGTTTAGTTTACTTTAACCTGAAAAAGTATCAGGAATCAGTTGATGCTTTTCAGGCTGCTATTGAAATAAATAAAACCAGTGATAAAGCCTATGCAAATCTAGGCTCAACTTATTATAACCTGAACGAATATGAGCAGGCACTGGAGGCCTGTAAATTGTCTATTGATAATAATCCTGAAAATGATAAGGCATATATAACTCTAGGGCATATATATAGTGACATGAAAAAATATAATGAAGCAATATCAGCATATAATGAAGCACTTTCTATAGATCCATTAACTGAGGAGGTATATGTAGATCTAGGACTGGCTCATAGTAAGATGAATGAATATGAGGAAGCAGTGGAAGCATATCAGAAAGCAATAAAAATAAACCCATCAAATGAAGCACTGTATCTGAGTCTGGGACCGATCTATAGTGAGCTGGATAGATATGAAGAAGCAGTCGAGGCATATAGTGAAGCTGTACAAATAAATCCATTAAATGGCGTGACCTATGCTGATTTGGGAGACAGCTATAGGAAACTGGATAAATATGAGGCAGCAATATCAGCATACAAGGAAGCTCTTTTTATAGATCCGTCTACTAATAATATATATGTCGAATTAGCTTTAGCCTATATTGAAGTAAATAGACATGAAGAAGCTATTGAAATATGTAAAGAAGCTATTGAAATAAATCCATCAAATATAAAAGCTTATGAAAACTTAGGGGATATCTATGGCAGTTTAAACAGGGATGAGGAAGCTGCTACAGCTTATGAAGGTGCAGCAGAGTTAACACCGTGGGATAACGAGATTTATGGTAAACTGGGCTGTATTTATGGTGAACTGGGAAGATATGAAGAAGCGATAGGTGTATGTGAAAGATCGCTGGAGCTAAAAGAAAATAGTGAGGCTTATGCAAATCTAGGATATGTCTATGGTAAGCAGGAAAGGTATGAAGAAGCGATAGGTGTATGTGAAAGATCGCTGGAGCTAAAAGAAAATAGTGAAGCCTATGCAAATCTAGGATATGTCTATGGTAAGCAGGAAAGATATGAAGAAGCGATAGAAGTATGTGAAAGATCACTGGAACTAAAAGAAAATAGTAACGCCCATATAAATCTGGGTTATGTCTATGACAAGCAGGAAAGGTATGAGGAAGCTATAAACGTGTATAAAAAAATAGTAAAGACAAATCCAGACAGAGAGAGTACATATGCAGATATGGGTCTAGCTTATAGTAAATTAGGCAGGTATGAGGAAGCTATAGCAGCTTATAAAGAATCAGTAAGGATAAACTCTTTAAACGACAGACTATATGTAAGTTTAGGATTACTTTGTCATCAACTAGAAAGGTATGAAGAAGCTGTAGAAGCGTATACTGAATCAGTGAAGATAAACCCTGATAACTATAGTGTTTACGCAAGTTTGGGTCTGGCTTACTATAAGCAGGAAAGATATGAAGAAGCCATTGAAGCATATGAGAAGTGCAGAGGCAAAAATTTGAACGACAATCATATATATATCAATCTAGGATCAGCTTACTATGAACGAGAGAGGTATGAAGAGGCGAATGAAGCATATATGGAAGCGGTAAAAATAGACACGTCCAATGACAGAATATATGCAAGGATAGGACATATCTGTGGGGAATTAGGCAGGTATGAAGAAGCTGTGGAAGCATGCAGTAAAGCCATCGAACTAAATCCATCTAACGATGTGGCTTATGCAAACCTAGGTTATATCTACGGGAAGACAGAAAGATATGAAGAAGCAATCCAGGCGTGTAATAGGGCTATTGAAATTAATCACTCCAATGATGCAGCCTATGCAAATCTAGGTTATGTTTATAATAAAGTAAATAAATATGAGGAAGCAATCCAGGCATGTAAGAAATCTATTGAGCTTAACCCTGAAAATAAGCTGGCTTATATTAATTTAGGATATGTTTATGATAACCTTAAAAAATATGAGGAGGCTATAGTGGAGTATAGGAGGGCTCATGAAAAACAGGATGAGAAATCTCTGGAAATGCCACAGTCGGTTGCAGCCACCAATGAACCACAGGAAGTTTCTGCCAAAAATACAGAAGAAATTAAAGTGACAGAAGAGACTATAGAGATAAAACCAGATGTAGAATCGCTATTAAACCTCAAAGAGGTTTTAATAACTAAAAATAAACTTAAGGATTCCCTGGAAGTGCGTTTATCCAATTTCCTGAACAGGGGAGAGGAAGACAAACTGATCTTTATGTTACTGGAATATATAGCAAAGCATATACTAGGCAGAGATTCCACCGATGAATTAACTCAGATAAATGATCTGATCTCAAAGAGGAAAAAGCATATGATATGGAACACTGAAAATATAGAAGTATGGATCTCAAAACTACCGTCTGAAGAAAAAAGAAGAAATCTTCTGAATATAATAGAAAAGTCAAAGAGGAAAAGAGAGGTGGTTCTTCAGGAGATAGATCATTCCAGCTTGTTTTAAATATTTAAAAGAAAATAATAATAAAAAGAGGGGGCATTCCAAAGAGAATGTCCTCTTTTTATTAACTGCTTATAAAAATCTTCCTGGACTCCTAAATATAAATACGTGCTTTTTTGAGCTAAATCCTATATAATTCTAAGGAGGGGTGATTAGATGAGTAATATAAAAAGAATAGGGGTACTTACATCTGGAGGAGATGCTCCTGGGATGAATATGGCGATAAGGGCAGTGGTCAGTGCAGGAATAAATGCAGGACTTGAGGTATACGGAATATATGAAGGATATAAGGGGCTGGTAGATGGGAACTATAAAAAACTCACTGTGGGAGAACTGAATGAGAAGATACCCCATGGAGGAACCACTCTTTATAGTGCAAGACTACCGGAATTTTCAGATATAGAGGTAAGACAAAAAGGTGTGGATAACCTGAAAAAAGCAGGGATAGAAGCAATCGTAGTAATAGGTGGAGACGGATCATACAGGGGAGCTAAGGCTCTCAGTGATATGGGGATAAAGTGTATAGGAGTACCGGGAACTATAGATAATGATATAGTATCCACAGACTATACCATAGGATTTGATACAGCACTGAATACAGCTGTGGAAGCAATAGACAGACTAAGAGACACATCAAACTCCCATATAAGATGTAATATAGTAGAGCTCATGGGAAGACTATGCGGAGATCTGACTCTTCATGCAGGGATATCCACAGGATGTAATATAATAATAACTAAGGAAACCGGATTTGATAAGGAAAAAGTAATAGCTAAGATAAAAAAACTCCACGATGAGGGTGAAAGATACGTAACTGTAGCTATAGCAGAGAAGATAGCAGATATTCATAAACTGGCTGAAGAGGTCCAGGCTGAAACGGGATATAAAACAAATCCAATAGTCCTGGGACATATCCAAAGAGGTGGATCACCCACTGCAGCAGATCGTGTACTGGCATCCAGTATGGGGGTATATGCAGTAAAGCTCATCCTTAATGGAGAGGAGGGAAGATGTGTGGGAATAGTTGATAATAAGATGACTCACTATGACATAAATGAAGCCCTTGATCTGAAAAGAGAGATGAATCCCCTCTATGAGATAGTAAAGGAACTGAGCTAAGAATAGAGACCAGTCTGTGAGAGACAGCTAAAAATCTAAGTTTTTACAGGGAAACAACAGCAGTTGGAGAGGTCTTTCTATAAAAGACAAAGAAATAAAAACCATGAAGAGTTCCCAAGGGAAGCTGCTTCATGGTTTTTTTATTGAAGGCCTATACCTCAATGAATTTATTTTTCTTCTGCCACATACCACTCATGTAGAAGGCAATACACACAAGACCTATAACATAGTTACTCACAGACATAGAATACCAGAGGGATCTTTCCCCTACAAACTTATCCAAGATAATAACCAGAGGAATCCTCATAACCCATAATCTAATGATACTGATAAGCATAGATATCTTGGTATATCCTGCTCCCTGATAGACTCCGAGAACTATCTGGAAGATTCCCCATACAAGAACGGTGGGTGTGACAACCCAGAAAAACTCAGTGGCTGTTTTTATAACTGCAGGGTCGGTGGAGAACTTTGAAAGAATACTTTCAGAGAATGTAAGGACAGTAAAAGTCCCGATTCCCCCTGTAATAAGGCTCAGTATAGTGGTTTTCTTAACTGCTGACTTAACTCTGTCTATATTGCCGGCACCTAAGTTTTGCCCGGCTATGGTAGTCATAGCTGTACTAAGACTGGTACTGAGACTGAAAAAGATACTGTTTATCTTGTTTCCAAGTCCAAAGGCAGCAAGTACATGAGTACCATACTTTACAGCATAGGAATTTATTACAACATGACCACTGGGAGTAGTACACTTGGTAATAATTGCCGGAAGTCCAAGGATAAGTATGGTTTTAAACTGACTCTTATTTATCCTGATATAGCTCATATCGATCTTCAGACCACTACCTAGGTAGAAGATGTCATACATCCCGTAACATGAAAGAAGAAACTTTGATATAACAGTTGCTATTGCTGCTCCCTGGATACCAAGCCCCATCTTAAATATAAATATAGGGTTTAGGATAACATTACACAGAAGGGAGGTAAGGTTCATATAAAGGGGTTTTAGAGTGTCTCCCTCAGCCTGCTTAACAGCGGTATAACACACATTTAAAAAGGTGAAAAGTGTCCCTGTAAGAACGATCTTAAGATAAGCTGAACTGGTATTTAAAAGTTCCCCCTTTATCTGAAGAGTTTCCAAGGTAGCTCTTGAAAAGAACATCCCATATAATCCTATAATAACTGATGAAATAAGGGCAAGACAGATAAGGTTACCTATACTGACCTTTGCTTTTTCATAGTTTTTTGCACCTATACTTTGTGAAACAATGGCAAGCATGGGAACTGAAAGACCGAGTCCTGCTGAAAGGATAACATTGATAAGAGGATCTACAAAGGTAAGGGCAGCAACCTGGATGCTTCCCAGTCGTCCCATAAAATACATATCTGTAAGGGTATAAGCTCTCTGAATCAGCTCACTGAGCATGAGGGGGAGGGCTATGGAAAGGATAACCTTATAGAGGTTTCCATTAACAATAAGTTCTCTTCTACCTTTAAACTTCATCTAAACTCCTTTTGTAAAAACAATAAAAAAACCTTTAAACATAAAGTAAATTATATCATAGAAGAAAAAGGATAAATATAGATAGTTAATTTTATTACAAACTTCTTACTTAAAAATTCCTTAGAAAAAATATGCTATCAGCGAGGGTTTATAGGGTAGAAATATAAAGTCAGTGGCAGGTATTATCCATAGTGATTTGAATATTTAGTATGTTATTTTAATAAAAAAGAGCCCATACCGGATGCTAAAGAAATAAAAAAAGAGCTCTTCTCAGAGAGCTTTTTTCTATTATTTCCTTGCATTTTTTTACAAAAAAAGTTATTATAAAATCAACAATTTACAAAGAAGGTGACTGTATGAATGATAAGTTTCTAGATTCACTTAAAGAACTTTTAAAGTTTCAGGGACTAAAGCTTAAAAAGGATAGCAGCGGACCTGAAAAAGGTATTATAACCTACAAGATCAGTAGAAGCAGGGAGCTGCTACTAAAATGTACCGGAGAGGATAGACAGCTGCTGACCACTCTGCTTATTGAACTGAAATCCATCTATAAGATGAAGTTAAAGATAAAACCAGGTTTTAATAATGTATCTCACCGTTATATATATGTAATTTTTTAGCCCTGTAAATCAGGGCTTTTTTAATAATTTTGAATGAATCAGGGAGTCGTTTGTGGCGACTGAGATGAGGACCTTTAGGTGAAAGGGGATAGGTAAATTAATAGATAAATTTAGCTGGAAATCATCAGTATGTTATAGGGGAGTATAGTTAAACTCCCCTATATTGTAATTATAATATATGAATTCGTTATATCGATAACTGTTGATATATAAATGTATTGAGAAAAGTTTTTGCTGCAGTATCTTCAATCTACTGTAAAAAACAGGAAAGTATCTGGTTAAGAGGGATAAGATAAGTGAAAGAGAAGTATTTATAAAAGTGAATTTAAAAGGAATTATCAGGTATTTTATATAAATGTAGTTATGACACTATAACAGTCTATGGATTAATAGTATGATAGGCTGGTATTGCTTCTTAATAAAAATCCTCTATACTACTAAGATTAGGCGGTGTAGTTTACTATGGTAAAATTAATAATTTCAAATTCAATTATAGTGCTGAGTATAGCTATTTTAATAGTAGGAGTAGTGGGAGCCTTCTGGCAGAACTACTGGCTGGGGAATCTGGGTACTGAAAAGTACAGGAAACATCCGGTGAAAAAGAAGGGAATAATTCCCTCAGTGATGTTTTTCTTTCCCCTTCCCTTTACAACCTATGTCTATGTATTTTTCAGGGCACTGACCAGTAAAAATCCTGATATGAGCCTTGAAAAGCTGTCTAAGTTAAGACGTAAGATCTTTCATTTTCATCTAAAAAAATAACTGGGCACGATGAGAAGCAGTTAAATAAATTGAGGATAGATCATCTTATATATAAAGTAGAAGACCGGGATCAATCCCGGTCTTCTTTTATTGTTATAGTGAAGATGGTTAGAAAAAGATCTCTATACAAACTCTCCATTTTTTATAACCGTCTCTATATTGTCTCTGCATGCTCTGATATCTTCTAGGGGGTTAGCGGAGAGTACCACAAGATCAGCGGCCTTTCCTCTGTGTATGCTGCCTATATGGTCGCTGAGACCTGCGATTGCTGCACTATATATGGTAGCCTGTTTTAATATATCTATCTCCTTCATAGAGATGACATCACTCCTATAGATAAACTCATTGTAGTTTTTTCCGTGGAATGAGCCGGTGACTCCCTGATCTGTACCAAAGCCCATTACAACTCCTGCCTCATAGGCTTTCTTTAGTGTTCTTTTAAACTCCTCACCAAAGGATTTTATTTTTTCATTGATAAACTGTGCATCTTCATTGGTATCCTCCACAAGGTCCATAAATGCAGTTACAGTGGGAACGATACTTGTATCTTTAGATGCCAGAGCAAGGGCTATACACTCACTGTCCATGACGGAAGCATGCTCTATAGTAGCTACACCACACCTGAAACACTGCTTTATAGCCTGGGCACTGTGGGCATGGGCTGCCACATACTTACCCTTTAACCTGGCGGTCTCCACTATCTTTATGATCTCTTCATCGGAGTAGACCGGACTTCCCGGATCTCCGCCGGGGTTCATGATGGCTCCGCTAGCCATTATCTTTATAAAGTCAGCCCCCTTCTTTATCTCCTCACGAACTCCTTTTTGAACCTCTGCCGGTCCGTCACACTCCACATACATCTTTTCAAAGTATTCATTACCGCTTTCACTGGGGGTAATAATCTTACCAGATGAGATAATCCTGGGTCCCGGAAGGTTTCCACTGTCTATATAATCCCGGATACCATTTACCATCCTGTTGTTACTTCCCACATCTCTAAGGGTAGTGAAGCCGATTTTCATAGTATCTAAGGCATATTTATAGGACTGCATACAGAGGTAGTAATCCTCTGTAAAGTTGTCGTAGAGGACATCCCCGCCGCTGGAGGAGAGATGAACATGGAGGTCTATAAAGCCCGGAAGGACATAACCTCCCTTCATGTCATAGGTGGTGACAAAACCCTCTGGAGTGATAGAGGCATCTACCTCTCCTATAAGTCCACCCTCTATAAGGATATCTCCCGAAGTAAGACCTTTCTCTGTAAGCTCATCTATAAACCTGCAGTTTTTTAAAAGAATCATATTACACCTCGCTGTAGATATTTTAATTGATTATGAATCAAAAAATTATCTGATTAAATTTTAGCTATTCTACCATATATCAGAGAAGAAAAAATGATTATTTGGAAATATCCTTTAGGGAAGAAATTAATTATCAGATATTAAAAGGATATGAGTAAATCTGGGGAAGTTATAACCATGGGAACCTTAAGTTTTATAAGGCTTCTGAGGGGAAGAGAGCTAAGAAATGAGGAGGAAAAGGTATGAAGAAAAAGTTGTTATTGGTTTTATTTATATTAAGTGTATCACTAGCTGCTAAGGGTAATAATATTACGGAACATAGTAAGTATTTTCCGGGAATAAAAAACTATGAGAAGATCTCTCTAGTGGAGGTGGAAAATGCCACCCTTTCCTGGATAGAGTCGGAAAAGATAGAAGATAAGGAGTTCTTTGATAGTTCCCAGGATAATGAGCATCTAAAGCTGATCTCATCCAATGATGAGCTTAAGATAAAGAAGTTTAAGGATGACACAGGGCATGAGATAGTTCTAATAGAGGGACAGGATGAAGTTTTGTTTCTTTTTTATAATCCCAGAGAGGTAAACAATCAGCACAACCTTCTGGAATTTAAGGTGGAGGACAGGGTGATATCCCAGGAGCAGCTTGATTATGTAAGAAGGATAGTTCATATAAGAGAGGATTAAAAAAGGACGGGAAGTAATCCCGTCCTTTTATTATTATTATAATATTATCCCACTCTTTTTATTACTTCAGAGAAACCAGTTATAAGAAGTCTTACTCCCACAGCCATTATAAATATCTGCATTATTCTGGAAAGAAGGTAGAGTACCAGCTTACCAAATATCTTTTCCACATACTTCCCACTCATGAGGAGAAGCTTTATAAGAACAAAGGCGATAGTTGTACCTAAAGCAGTAACGATAAAACCATCCTGCTGCTTTAGTATCATAGCTGTAGCCATACTACCGGGACCTACAAGCATGGGAAATGCAAAGGGTGTTACTCCCATCTTCATGGCATCCTCTTCGGTTATTGTGTCTATCTCTGTTTTACTCTTCTTCTTGGAAAAAAGAAGGTTGTTGAAAGCTACAACAATGAGGATCAGTCCTCCTGCTATCCTGACCTCTTCCATACCTACCTTGAAAAAATACTCCATAAAGATGTGACCGATCAGTCCAAAACCTAAGACTATTCCAAAACCTGCTATAACGATGGTATTATATATCTTCTCCCTGGTGGGATCTTCAAATTCCTCTGTAAGTCCCATGAAAAGAGGAACATTACCAAAGGGGTTCATTACTGCAATCAGCGTCAGTGCACTGTTAAATACCTGATATAAAAAATCTTCCATAACTCTTCTCCCTGCTTTATTGGCATCTCCCTCCTAAAGGGTGCCAGTTTTCCTATAGTTTATTTCCGGTAAAATATTAACTATATTTGTAGTTTAGTGTAATTGTTTTATCTGAAGA
>Ga0209379_10000956_pt1 | contig 20460 bp, 17 predicted proteins | sample tdDd001_FD_187124 | JGI IMG/M metagenome (GOLD analysis project Ga0209379, IMG submission 187124) | Marine sediment microbial communities from the Atlantic coast under amendment with organic carbon and nitrate - tdDd00.1 (SPAdes)... | ecosystem: Environmental > Aquatic > Marine > Coastal >...
ATCAAAATGCAAGAGAATTGATTGACGATTTGGATAAGATTATTAATAATCCTAAAGAAAATGTAGCTTTTTATGATTTTGATGCAGATGATGCAACTCAAAAGTTACCAAGTTTAGAAGCTTTCGATACAAAAAAGGGTGAGAATAGAACAATGACGAAGAAAACAACGAAGAAACCATCAAGTAAAGGCCCGGTTAAAAAACAGAATAAAAATTTATTGGCGATGATCGGTGTGGTATTATTGGCATTTGTAATGGTACTTGTTATATTTATTGTAACTCGTTTAGAGCCTGATAAAACTACAGAACCAGATTTTGTTGAAATGACAAATGTAGTGGGTATGACTATTGAAGAAGCAACTGCCACCTTAGAAACGATTGGACATGAAGTGTTGATTGGTTCAAGTGAAAAGAACAATTCTGTTCCTTCGGGGAGTGTTTCTAGTCAATCGCCTGTAGCTGGTACAAAACTACGTCCAACTTATAAAGTAACACTGTTCCCTTCAGAGGGATCGACTATAGCAAAAATACCAAATCTGATACAAAAACAATTGTCTGATGCAGAAGTAGAATTACAAAATTCAAAATTTGCTTTAGGCGCTGTAGATTATGTTAATGACGATATTGATAAAGGTTTTATTTTATCACAAGATCCTGCTCCAGGAACGAATGCTAATGATGATGCTGTAATCAATGTAGTGGTAAGTTTGGGACCTGAATATAACTTGATTATCGTACCTAGATTAACTGATTTGGCTTTAGAAGAAGCTCAAAGAAGAATCTTGGATATTGGTTTAGAGGTAGATGATATCACTTATGAAAACCATCCAACGATAGAAAAAGACCATGTTATCACTCAAAGTGTTGCAGAAGGTACAGAAGTTGATACAGATGCTATGATAAGCATCGTTATTTCACTTGGTACTGGAGAAGAAGATCCTGAAGAAGGTACTGATGATGAAGAGAATGATTCGAATGTTGAAACCGAGAAAACATATAACTTAGTTAAAGAAATATATGCTGGTCAAGAAGTTACTGTTAAAGTAATGTTTGAAAAAGATGGTATTTCTTCTATTATTCATAATCAGATATATACAATGGATGCTGTAACCGGTGGTACTCAAGTGGAGGTAATGGGAACTGGAAAAGGTACACTAAGTTTCTTTATAAATGATGAGTTATACACATCACTATCGGTTGACTTTTCAAACTAAAAATTATACAATAGATGCGTTGTGCTAGGAGGTATAATGCGAGGAATAATAATGAAAGCAATTGCTGGATTTTACTATGTAAATATTGGCAATGAGGTTATAGAATGTCGTGCTAGAGGTATCTTTAAAAAAAGAAAGATTACACCTTTAGTAGGTGATAAGGTTGAAATTTCAATAGATGAATCTGATCCGACCAAAGGTCGAGTAGACGAAGTCTTTGACAGATCAATAGAACTTGTCAGACCACCTGTAGCCAATGTCACTCAAGCCATAGTAGTATTTGCAGTTGCTCAACCAGATCCAAATATTAATTTGCTGGATAAGTTACTCGCTATTTGTGAACATAGGGGCTTGAAGGTTGTTTTATGTTTCAATAAGGTGGACTTAGATATAGCGACTTACGTAAAAGAGTTAGAAGCTATTTACATCAAAGCAGGTTATCAAGTTATTCCTACAAGTGCAACCAATCATATTGAAATTGAAGCTTTAAAAGAAGTATTGAAAGATGAAATTTCTGTATTTGCTGGACCATCTGGCGTTGGTAAATCTTCTTTATTAAATGAAATACAAGAAGGTATTAACTTAGAGGTCGGTGAACTCAGTAAAAAGATTTCTAGAGGTAAACATACAACAAGACACAGTGAGTTATTAGCACTAGAGTCGGGTGGTATGGTTGTGGATACGCCTGGATTTACATCTATGGATATCAATGAAATCGAATTAGAAGATTTATCTGGATGCTTTATAGAGTTCAAATCATATGTTTCGAATTGTAAGTTCAATAACTGTAAACATCTAAATGAGCCTAAATGTTCTGTCAAACTAGCGGTAGATGCTGGTGAAATCAGTCAGAGTCGTTATGAATCATATGTTTACTTTATGAATGCTTTAGAGGAGCATAGGAGGTATAAGTCATGGTAAAATTAGCCCCTTCAATATTATCAGCAAACTTTGCTGATTTACTTAACGATATTAAAAGAGTAGAAGCTGCAGGCGCAGATTGGCTACACATTGATATTATGGATGGACATTTCGTACCAAACATTTCTTTCGGACCAATTGTGATGAAAGCGATTCAAGGTAAAGTGGCAATGCCATTTGATGTACATCTGATGATTGAAAATCCAGACCAATACATAAAGGAATTTGTAGATGCTGGTGCAGATATCATTACAGTACATGTTGAGGCGTGTCCTCACTTACACCGTACAATTCAATTGATTAAATCTTTCGGTGTGAAAGCAGGGGTGTCTTTAAATCCTGCAACATCTTTAAGTACAGTAGAAGAAATACTACCAGAACTTGATATGGTTCTATTGATGTCAGTTAATCCAGGATTTGGGGGTCAAAGCTTTATTGAGACGACTCTTTCTAAGATCACTCGTTTGAAAACGATGATTGATGAAAAAAATCTTGATCTTGAGATTCAAATCGATGGTGGTGTTAAACTTACAAATGCTAAACAAATAGCAGATGCAGGTGCAACATGCCTAGTGGCAGGATCAGCTGTATTTAATTCAGAAGATGTCCAAAAGACGGTATCTGAATTTAAGGAGATATTTAAAGCATATGAATAAATGTGTAATTGTTGCAAGTGGACCTATTGAACATTTAGATGAGATGAAAAGCCACTTTGATGATGCCTATATTATTTCTGTAGATGGTGGTTTACACCATTTAGACTATTTAAATATTAAACCTGATGTTATTATTGGTGACTTTGATTCTATTGATCACGCTCTTTTAGAGCGCTATAGAACTTATGATATACCAATTCATAGTTATCCATCTAGAAAAGATGCGACCGACTCAGAACTCGCGATAGATTATGCTATTGAGCTAAGTCCAAAAGAAGTTACTTTAATGGGAATGACAGGAAAACGCATGGATCATGCAATAACTAATATTCACCTATTGAAACGTTTTTGGAATCATGATATACTAGCTTGCGTACTTGATTATTATAACCGCATTTATTATTGTAATGGCGATATGACGTTGCATGGTGAAATAGGTGATTTTGTATCAATTGTGCCGATTTCTCAGGAAGTCAAAAAAGTCAGGACCTTTGGTCTTGAATATCCTTTAGAAAATGAGACTTTACGTTTTCATGAATCTAGAGGTGTAAGTAATGTATTCTTAGAACATGAAGTCAGAATTGAAACAGGTTCAGGAGAATTCTTAATAATTCTATCAAAAGATTAAAAATAAATCTTGAATCCTATTTAAGATTCTGTTAAAATATATCTGTTGATAATGTTTATTCACTCGAAGGAGGTGTTATATATGGCAAAGGAATGTTTCGTATGTGGAAAAGGTAAGGTCGCTGGTAACAATGTATCTCATGCAATGAACCATACTAGAAGAACGTGGTCTCCAAACTTAAGAAGAGTTAAGGCTATCGTTAACGGTTCGCCAAAGAGAATCAGAGTTTGTGCTAGATGTCTTAGAGCTGGTAAAATTCAGAGAGCAATATAGTACGTCATTGAAATAGGCTTAGGCCTATTTTTTATTTTTTGATAATTAATATCTTGTATAATGGGACTGCACTTTTACATTTGAGTATACTTTTTCGGTTTTGATTTGCACTTTTGGGTATTATTGATTATAATAGGTTTTGTGTTTTGTTAAAGGTCTCTAAAGAAAAACGAATGGCATTTGAAAAACACAGAAAAATACTGTAAAATAGGTAAGTACAAATAATAAAGTATTTTTACTTCTTATCATATAGAGGAGGCGTCTTATGGACACGAAATTAAATAACGAAATTGGTAGTATATCAATTAATGAAGAAGTTATTGCCATGATTGCTGGCGCAGCGGCTAACGAAGCTTATGGTATCGTTGGTATGGCAGCTCAATCCACTAAAAATGGCATCACGAGTATTCTAAGAAAAGAAAATTTATCAAAGGGTGTTCGAGTTCGTTTGGAAAATGAGGAAATCTACATTGATTTATATGTAATTATTCAATTCGGAACAAAAATATCTGTGGTGGCTAAGAATACAATAGATAGTGTTAAGTATCAAGTCGAAACTCAAACTGGTTTGAATGTTTCAACGGTTAATTTAAATATCGAAGGTATAAAAGTACAATCATAGGTGTAGGAGGAATTGTTGTGAATATTACAGAAATAGATAGTTCGTTATTGGTTAAGATGTTTAACCAAGGAACTTATATGTTAAACCAAAATAGAGATTTAGTAGATGCGCTTAATGTATTTCCTGTACCAGATGGTGATACAGGAACAAACATGTCATTAACAATGCAATCTGCAATAAAAAACATTACTGATACAGAATTTGAGACAGTAGATGAAGTTTCTAAATCATTTGCTAAAGGATTATTAATGGGCGCAAGAGGAAACTCTGGTGTTATATTATCTCAAATCTTTAGAGGTTTTGCTAATGGGTGTAAAGAAAGAGAAACATTAACTGTAGATGATTTAGTAAGTGCTTTCACTCAAGCGAGAGAAGTATCTTACAAAGCGGTTCTAAAACCTGTTGAAGGTACAATCTTAACAGTTATTAGAAAAATCAGTACACATTTAGAGGAATTAGAAACAGAAGCTCTTGAAATCCATGACTTATTTGAAATTATTATCAATAGGGGTAATGAGATTTTAGCTAGAACACCTGAATATTTGGATGTTTTAAAACAAGCCGGTGTTGTAGATGCAGGTGGTAAAGGGTTGATGTGCATTCTTCAAGGTTTCTATGATGCTATTTTAGGTAAAGAAGCCACAGAAGCATTTATTCAAAATGAAGAATATGTGGATGTTGAGAGAATGATGGATCCTGCAGATATTACATTCCAATACTGTACTGAATTTATTGTTAAAACAGAGATTCCGAATCACACTGCTTTCCAAGCCAAAGTTCAGACGCTTGGAGATAGTATGGTGTTTGTTAGAGATGAAGATATCATCAAAGTTCATATTCATACAAATGAACCGAATGTTGCTTTAGGGTATGCGCTTTCGATTGGTGAGCTTCAGACTATTAAAATTGAAAATATGAAACTTCAACATGAAAACATTACTTACAAAGAAGAACCTGAAGAAGAAAAAGAATTTGGTTTCATCACGGTGACTATGGGTGATGGTTTTGAAAGTCTTTTTAAGGATTTAAATGTAGATCACGTGATTAAAGGTGGTCAGACTATGAATCCAAGTACTGAAGATATCACAAGAGCAATCAATGCTGTGAATGCTAGAAATATCTTTGTACTACCAAATAACTCAAATATTATTCTTGCTGCAAATCAAGCAAAAGAATTAAGTGATAAAAATGTATTTGTTGTTCCTTCTAAAACAGTACCTCAAGGTATTGCTGCAATGATCGAGTTCAGTGAAACAGCTTCTGCAGAAGAAAACGAAGAATCGATGACAGATGTTTTGGGTGATGTACAAACAGCTCAAGTAACGTTTTCTGTTAGAGATACAGTTTTCAATGACAAAGAAATTAAAGAAGGCGATATCTTAGGTGTTGCTAATGGTGATATTTCAGCTGTGGGTAACGATATCAACGATATTGCACTTCAAACAATTGAAAAGATTTCTGAAGATGCTGAAATACTGACTGTTTACTATGGTGAAGAAGTAGAAGAGCCGATGGTGAACGATTTGGTATCACGATTAGAAGAAGAGTATCCAGATGCAGAAGTTGAGATGTACAATGGTATGCAACCTTTATACTATTATATTATTTCTGCTGAATAAAAAAACGACTATATAACTTTTAAAGATGCATTCAAATGAATGCATCTTTTATGTATAATGGACTAGAGGTGGCTTATGTTTTTAAAAACATCATTATCTAGCATCAAAGGTGTTGGTCCTAAAAAGTATGCATTACTTAATAAGATGAATCTATACACGATAGAAGACTTTGTAGAGATGTATCCTAGACGTTACATAGATAGACGTCATATTGCTTCTTTATCAGAAATTAGAGCTGATATGAGCTGTACAGTGCGTGCTTTTGTAATTGATATTCAAGTTTCCAGTCGTTATGGAAAGAAAGAATATTTAAAAATCAAAACATCAGATGGATCATTCTTCTTGGATGTTATTTTTTTCAACGCTAAATATGTTTCTGGACTCTTTAAGATTAATAAAGAGTATCTTTTCTACGGAAAAGTTATGTATGGTCCAGGTGGATTTTCAATGACACATCCAGACTTTTGTTCAGCTGAACATCCGTCTATGTTATTTGATAAAGTACAACCCGTGTATCCTTTGACGGAAGGTATTACTCAAAAGGATATGCTGAAGATCTCTACGCAAATTTTTGAAGACCTTTCTTTTGAGGAAACATTGCCAGAAAGTATTTTGGAACAGCATAAGTTAATAGACAGAGACAAGAGTATCAGAGAAATTCATTTCCCTGACAGTAGAGAAGCTTATCGTGTGTCTAAATATAGATTGGTGTTCGAGGAGTTTTTAACATTACAATTAGGTCTTTTAATGTTAAAAAGTGATATAAAAGAAAAAAAGGGTCATAGTTACAGAATGACACCAGAAAATAAAGAAGCTCTAGATCAAATGATTAAGGGGTTGCCTTATGAAATGACAGGTGCTCAGAAACGCGTTTTAAGTGAAATCTATTCTGATATGATCAATGAAAAGGTTATGAACCGATTGATTCAAGGAGATGTAGGTTCGGGTAAAACACTTCTTGCTATGTTGGCAATATATCTGGCAGCTTTAAATGGATACCAAAGTGCATTAATGGTACCAACTGAAATTTTAGCAGAACAACATTATGAATCATTTGTAGAAACATTTAAGGATATAGATATTTCCATAGGACTATTAACACGTTCAACTTCGAAATCTCAAGTGAAGGACCGAATCAAAGACGGCACAGTAGATGTGATTATTGGAACACACGCACTTATTCAAGATGATGTGGCGTTTTATAATCTGGGATTGGTTATCACAGATGAACAACATCGTTTTGGTGTTAATCAAAGAACGGTTCTATCACAAAAGGGTGAGTCGCCTGATGTTTTGGTTATGACAGCGACTCCGATTCCTAGAACGTTGTCATTGATTCTTTACGGTGATATAGACATTTCCAAAGTTGATGAAATGCCTAAAAATAGAATTCCGATAAAAACCAGTAGAGTACCAAGTTATAAAATCAACAGAATGTACGATTACATAAGAGATGAAGTAGACAAAGGCAGACAATGTTATATTGTTTATCCATTGGTTGAAGAATCCGATACACTTGATTTGAAATCTGTAACGGCCATGTACGATACGTTATCAAAACAAGTTTTTAAAGGGTACAAAACAGGTATCATTCATGGTAAACTAAAATCTGGTGAAAAAGATGCTGTCATGAAAGCTTTTGACAAAAATGATATTCAAATATTGTTTGCAACAACCGTTATTGAAGTGGGCATCAATGTACCGAATGCATCGATTATTGTTATAGAACATGCGGAGCGATTTGGTTTAGCTCAACTCCACCAATTACGTGGTCGTGTTGGAAGAGGGCAGTATCAAAGTTATTGTTTCTTAGTTTCGGATTCTAATTCCGAATTGACTGGGGAGAGACTTGGTATTATGTGTCACAGCAATGATGGGTTTGAAATAGCCGACAAAGATTTAGAAATAAGAGGTCCAGGAGAAGTATTTGGACTGAAGCAGCATGGTCTGCCAGAATTTAAGATAGCAGATTTAATTAAAAATAAAACCATCTTAGAAGAAGCTCAAGAAACGGCAAAAGTATTTATTCACTCTGATGAGTTTGTAAATGCAATAAGAAGTAACAGTGTGCTGATTCAGAGAATTCAGAAGATGTTCAATCAATTTAGTATTTAGGAGAGCAAATGAGAGTAATTAGTGGTAAAGCAAGAGGCACCCAATTAGCAACAATTGAAGGTACGACAACTCGACCAACAACTGATCGTGTAAAAGAATCCATATTTAACTTAATACAATTTCGTATACCGAACGCTAGAGTATTGGACTTGTTTGCAGGTTCAGGGGCTTTGGGTATTGAAGCAGCGTCTAGAGGGGCGGAATCTGTTACTTTAGTTGAAAACTTTAGAAAGTGCCATGAGGCAATAGAGTACAATATTGAAAGAACGGGTCTTGAGAACGTCAACTTGTTAAAAGCGGAAGTGATGTCGTGTTTTCTTAGACTAGAAACCTATGATGTGATTTTGATGGATCCTCCATACAGTAAAGATTTTGTTGTTCCTGCAATAGAAAAGATACTGGAACATCACATTTTAGATGAGGATGGTATTATTGTAGTTGAGCACTCCAAGGTAGATAAACTACCAGAATCTATTGGACCTTTAAAGCTAGAAAAACAAAAAAAATATGGCATTGCTATGGTTTCTATATATTCATATGACCAATAGATTACAAATCATATAAAAAAATAGTATTTTTTACGGGCTTTATGTATAATAAGTGTGATGATTATTGTGGATTAGTAGGAGGTTTCATGGAAATATTGGGTTTAATAGATGAATTAGAAGAACTAGTTAATGAGGCTTCTGCCATTCCGTTTTCAAATAGAATTGTATTAGACAAAGATGATATCAGTGATATATTAAGACGTATTAATGTAGCGATTCCTGAAGAGGTACGTAGAGCTAAGTGGATTAAAGAAGAAAAAGATCAAATCTTAATAGAAGCTAAGAAAGAAGCTGAAGAGATTTTAAAGTCTGCTCAAGCTGAAGAAGCAAGGTTGTTAGATCATGCTAAATTCGAAGAAAACAGAGTGATAGAAGATGCTAGAAGTATTGCAGATAATTTGGTGAGTAACAATGAGATTACTGTACTTGCTGAAAACCATTGCAGAAATTTAGTAGATGATGCTGAATCAAAAGCAAAAGATATTAAAGAAGGCGCATACCATTATGCAGATGATATGTTAGAAGAACTTCAATACAAACTTCAAGATTTCTTAGAAACTTTAAATCACAATCGTTCTGAATTAGTTAAATTTGTTAAAGTAGAAGACTAAAACGAGGCCTAAGCCTCGTTTTTTATATATTATCATATAATGCGTTCAGGATTTCTTAAATAGTCTTGTCCGCCTTTTTTATCCATTGTGGTCTTGTACAATAAATGATAGATATTTGTAGCTCTAATATCATATGTCAGCATTTTCTTTGCTTCTTCATCTAACGAGACTTTGTTGATATTCGTTATAAGAGGGAACTCAGAACTCTTTTTGATTTTCTTGATCAGTTCCTGTCCTTTGCTATTGAAAGCTAGTATGCGGCCGTAAGCAGGTGATAGGTTGCCGCATGGACCGAGGGTCTCTTTTTTAATATTCAAAAGTATTTTAATCAAAATACGTTGGACACGGGTTTTGGTATAACGCTTTGAAACAATGCCGTTTAATAATTCATCATAAGTTGTTGCCGTTTCTGCTGTTTTAATAATCCTGTTTTCTAGTCCTTCGCTGACGTCGTGGATAGTTTTTATTTCTTCGGCTGTGGAACTTCTTATCTTATAGAGCAATAAATCAATGAGATCTTCTTTATAGATTAATTTGTCTTGTTCACGTGTTATCATCTCAAATGTACTCGGTGTTACAAATGACTGGATTAACTCCAAATTTGAATTCTCTTGTAATTGTTTTCTAATACCAGTGGCGCTTGCGATTGTACCTTTGAGTTCCAAACTCATATAGTCAGCCTGTTTTCTTTTGATGGTAGTGGGTACCATAGTACTGTCTAATACATTTAAAGCTTTTAAGTATTCAATACCCAAAATATTATTTGGTCTAAATGTAAAGGCATCTCCGATGGCTTTGTTTAAAGATAATTCTCTGGCCTTTGGATAAGATAAACCCTGTTTTAAATATAAACCGATATCAGCTTCTACAGAAGGATCCTTTGCAGAAAGCAAATTCGCGATGAGTTGCATTTGATTCAAAGAACCTTCTTCGCTACCAAAACACACTGTATCTACTATATTTAAAGCATTTAATAATGCAATTGAACCATATGAAAAGTATTCGGCGCTGCTACAAGAAAACAAAGTGGGTATTTCGAGGACTAAATCGACACCGGATTCTACTGCGGCTTTTGCTCTTGTCCATTTATCTATAAGTGCGGGTTCGCCTCGTTGAAGAAAATGACCGCTCATCACAGCGATGCTATGAGTTGCATCCGTTTTATTTTTCGATTCTATCAAATGATGTAAATGCCCATTATGAAATGGATTATATTCTGTTACCAAGCCAACAACTTTCATACTTTCTCCTTTGTAATATACTACTTTACTATACATTCTAATCGATGTATGCACACTTGTAAAACAGTAATATATGAACGTTTTGTGATTTATAATAAATTAAATTGTTTTTTTTCGTAATATCCTAATTTAATACTTGAAAAAAAGATGTAATCCATTATAATTAGGATGAATGAAAAAGTTTGTATACTATATACACAAGTAGGGGGAAATATATGAATATTTTAGTTATTAACTGCGGAAGTTCATCTTTAAAGTATCAATTATTAAATATGAACGACGAAAGCCAGTTAGCAGGCGGTCTTGTTGAGAGAATCGGAATCGAAGGTTCTAGATTAAAGCAAGAAACTCCAGCTTTTGGTAAGAAAGTATTAGAAGTTGAAATGAAAGATCATAAAGCTGCATTAGAAAATGTTTTAAAAGCATTAATTAATGAAGAATATGGTGCTATCAAATCATATGATGAAATCAACGCTGTTGGACATAGAGTTGTTCATGCAGGGGAGAAGTACTCAGCTTCAGTAATTATCGATGAGGACGTAATTAAGGCTCTTGAAGAGTGTATTGAGTTAGCTCCGCTACACAATCCACCAAACTTAATTGGAATCAAAGCAATTCAAGAATTATTACCTGAATTAGAGAACATTGCAGTATTTGATACAGCATTCCACCAAACGATGCCAGAAACATCTTTTATCTACCCACTTCCATATGAATTATATGAAAAGTATGGCGTAAGAAGATATGGTTTCCATGGTACAAGCCATAGATACGTATATCAAAGAGCTGCTGACATGTTAGGTAAAGATGCCAAAGATTTAAAAATAATCTCTTGTCATTTAGGAAATGGTGCATCAGTATGTGCTATCGATGGTGGTAAGTCTGTTGCTACTTCAATGGGATTCACACCACTTGAAGGTTTAGTAATGGGTACACGTTGTGGAGATATTGATCCTGCTATTGTTACTTACATCATGGAAAAAGAAAATCTTTCTACTGAAGAAGTTAATAATTTATTGAATAAGAAATCAGGTGTTTACGGTATTTCTGGTGTTTCTAGTGACTTTAGAGATATTGAAGATGCTGCAGCTGATGGAAACAAAAGAGCTCAATTAGCTTTAGATGCTTTTGACTTAAGAGTAAGAAAATATATTGCAGCTTACGCAGCTCTTATGGGTGGCGTTGACGCAATTATCTTTACTGCTGGTTTAGGTGAAAACTCTGCTGATAATAGAAAAGCTATCTGTACTAACTTAGGCTTCATGGGCGTTGAGTTAGATCAAGAAGCAAACAAAGTTAGAGGTAAAGAGAAAATTGTTAGTACACCTGATTCTAAGGTTAAAGTAATGGTAGTTCCTACAAATGAGGAACTTATGATTGCTAGAGATACATTAGAATTAGTTAAATAATAAAATTCCCTTGACAAATCCTCTTAAAATAATTATACTATTAATGTTATTTTGTGAGGTGAATTTATGAAATATAATTTGACTCAACTGATATCTCAAAAGGTAAATGAGGTAAAAATTGACTCTATATTAACATTTAACCAAGATGATGATCTTTCAACAAATGACACATTTAGCAGTGCTCCTGTAATGGTAACGGGTGCAATTAAAAGAAACGGAAAGCATTTTTCGTTGGAGCTGCATTATGTGTCAAAATGGACATTCTTATGTGGTCGCTGTTTAGGCGAAACCGAGTATGTTATTGAAGGTGAAATTATGAGATCTATTGTGAAGGAAAGAAATGACGCGGAAGACGATGTTGTCTATGTGGAATCGGCTGTTATTGACCTTTATGATGTGATTTACAATGATATCGTATTGAACTTGCCAACGCAAGTGATTTGCGATGATGACTGTAAAGGACTATGTCCCGATTGCGGTATTAACTTAAATAAAGATTCATGTAATTGTGATGATGAAAATATTGATCCGCGATTAGCTAAATTGAAAAATTTATTCACTCATACTGAGGAGGTGTAATAATGGCAGTACCAAAGCGTAAAATATCTAGAGCAAGAAGAGACAAGAGAAGAGCAGCGAACATTAAGATGACAGCACCAAATATCATCGAATGTCCTCAATGCCATGAGCCAAATGTTCCGCATAGAGTTTGTGCAGCATGTGGATTCTACAATGGTAAAGAAGTTATCTCTGTAGATTAATTCAAATTACTAAACAGCGTGTAAACGCTGTTTTTTATTTTTTGGAATAAATTGATTGTTAATCCATGATTATAATCATAAAAGGAGTAATATTTCCTGAACATTTTATAGATGAATATGTACTCACTATAATTCCTTTATTATCAAAGTAAAAAGTAGTATAATAAGTATGTATAACCATGTTTAAGAGGAGATTGAAATGATAAAAAAGAGAATAATGATTATTACAGTGATTTTACTGTTACTTTCGATGCAATTATCGGTGTTTGCTGATCTGAGTGATTGGGCAGTAGAGTTTGTAGAACCTGCAATTGAGGAAAACTTAGTTCCAGAACCTTTGAGAACAAAGTATCAGGATAATATTACGAGATATGAGTATGTTTTGATTGCTTTGAAGGTATTAGAACAGAATAATATTAATGTTGATATAACGGAACCTAATCCATTTACGGATGTATCAGGTCATGTTTATGAAACTGAAATTATCAAAGCTTACAATGCTAAAATTGTAGGAGGGTATGAAGACAATACCTTTAGACCGGATCAAGAAATTAAAAGAGAAGAAGTGGCTGCTTTGGTTTATAACTTGGTAAAAGCTATAAATCCTAATACAGAGTTACCTGAATCTAAATCTTTATTTTCTGACAATGATCAAATCAGTCATTGGGCAATACCTTATGTTGAGTTTAACTATGTAAAAGAGATAATTTCGGGTACGGGCAAAATAAATGGACTGGATACAATCAATCCATTAGGTAAAACAACAAGAGAACAAGCAATTACACTGTTATATAAGGTGTCGAAGGACGTTAACTTGTTAGCTCAGTACGAGTATGACCCGGTAACTGTCGGTACTAAGACATGGAGTTCTAATGAACTTAAAGAAATTGGAAGTTATGTTGGTTACGATGTCTTAAAAGATGCATCTATCGTGAGTGAACGAGGCGATGTGATATTAGATGAATTGATTGAGAATTCATTTAAACTAGTGTATCAAGACGGCAGTAAAATAGAAGTGAGTAATATTAGTGACACGATGTATGTGTCGGCTGTATTAACGAATCTGAATAATGACAATGCCATTAACGATTATTTGAAGTTACTAAATTCAGTGTATAGTGATCAAGTATTTGAAAGTGATTTACTGAAAACAGTAGAAGCGATGAAAAAAGATAATGATTATGTTTTTAATGATAATTTGGGTGATGGGAGTTATGTAGAATGTTATTTTGAAGATTTTGGAGATAACGCTTATTATAACTTTTTATATATTAGATAAAAGGAGGTTATGTGATGAAGAAAATATTAGCTTTGATGCTTGCAATAGTATTAACCATAAATTCATTTGGTATAGTTGCTTTTGCTGAGACGTATGATCATCAAGTTGGTTTAAACGTTGAGAGAAGTTTTAGTACTGTTGATAATGAAGGTAATCCTGTTCAGACAGATAAGATGGTTATAGATAACCTTGACCCTACTAAAAATACAATTGATGTTGATTATGTTGTTACTTTTGATCCGATTGTAAAAAATGTTATTCCATTAAACGTACCAGCAAAAGAAGTGGTACTAGTGCTGGATAGATCTGGTTCTATGGCGTGGGATTTAGCTGGTAGGAGCAAAAGTAGCTCTAGTTATAATGGCCCCGATCGAATGAGTATTTTGAAAGATGCCGCGACTACCTTTGTAGATAAGTTGTCTGAGAATTCTAAATTAAAACTATCTGTTATTTCTTATAGTTCAAGTTCAACTGTGTTTGAAAGAAATTCTAAGAAATTAATTGATATCAGTAATGGAACAGTCAATAACAGTACGGCCAATAATAATAGAGAAGCTATAAAAGATCATATCAATGATATGAATGCTTCAGGTGGTACCAATGTTGGAGATGCTATGAGAAAAGGGTATCAACTTTTAGATACAAGCGAATCTTCTGATGATGCAGAAAAATATTTCGTTTTCCTTTCTGATGGTGAACCGAGTTTTTATAGTTACAAATCTTATACATCAAATAGACCTGATGAGAAGTATCGAATAGAAGCTGGGAAAGATTATTACTACTATACAGGAACAGAAGCTTATCCATCTACAAATAATGGTAATGATTATAGTAAAGGTAAAAAATATGCTGAATTGATGGCGCCTGAGTTAAATGTTTTTAAGAAAAATTATTTTTTAGCTTTTAATACCTCTTCATCAAATGAACTTGAAAATATCGCTAAACTTGTTAATAGCCAATTGTATCAACAAGCTGAAACAACAGATGAAATCAACACAGTTTATGATGAAATCTCTGAAGAAATCTTGGCTTTATTAAATTTAGAAAGTGTTTCATTTACAGATACATTACCTGATGGGTTAACAATAGACACAACTGTTGAAGGTTTTGATTCAGATGTAATTTCAGTTGATGGACAATCATTCACTTATAATATTAATAGTGTAAATTATAAATTAAATGATGAGGGAACTCATTATGTAGCGGATCCTATAGAGTTTACAATTAAAGCGAACTATGGTGATGTGGGTACCTATGCATTTTCTGATACAGATGGAAAGTTCAATTATAAGGATATTGATGGTGTAGTAAGAGTTAAAAATGCAGGACCAGATACCTTTACAGTTGAAAGAAATCCAGTAAAAAATATAACGGCTACAAGACCTCAAGAAGAGGGAAAGAATCCAGACAACAATGTTTTAATCACTTGGGATGTTTATCCTGGTACTAAGGATTACAAAGTCTATAAAGTTGTCAATGGAGTCGATGTAGAAGTTGGCACAGTACAAAGTGATACTATGAGTTTATTGGTACCAATTACTGAAGAAGATGGTGCTGAAACCACTTATAAAGTTGAGGCTGTTCTAACGAACGACAAACTTTCTGGTAAAGGTGAGGCTGTAAGTAATACAATACCAAGTATTTTGAACTTAACTGTTGAAAGAGAAAATAATACGATAGTTGTTTCGTGGGATCAAATAGCTGATGAAACCAATGTTAAGTATAACTTGACACCGATTATTAACGGTACTTCTCTTACAAAAATCAATGATAAAGTGTTATCTACTGATGAGGATGTTTTTACAATCCTTAATAAGAGAGTAACTTATGAATATGATTTAGTTAATCCTGAGAGTTTTGTGGATTACAATGATGAGATTAAATTCACTGTTGATGCAGTGAAGAAAGATAAAACAACTGGTGTTGATATTGACGCCAATGAAGCAACTTCGGATCCGTTAAAGATCAGACAAGTTGTAAAAACACAAATTGATACTGCGCTTGATACATTTAATTATGCAAAAAGTAAAAATATAAAAGTAAAAGTATTAAGTGATTCACCATTCCCGGCGGGTGTTAATTTATACGATCCGATGTTAGTGGTTGAACTCACAATACTTGAAGAGAATGATAAAACACCACTTGAGTTTACTTATCCAGCAATAAAACTTTATGATGTTGATGCAGGTGGAAATGAAACTGCTATTAGAACAACGGTTACTAGTTCGACAGAAGGGGATGTAAAACTTTATATAGAGTTAGATGATTACGCAAATACATTCTTTACACCGGGGGTAGATTTAAATCTATATTTAGATTACTCAATTGCATATAAGAGCTCTAATGGTAAGTTGGATGATCAGGTCTTAGTAGAGTTGAGGAAATTAAATAGTAACTTAGTTCAATATCAAATAGAAAATCAAATAAGAACGTTATTAGATCAGTTTTATTCTATGGATATAGATGAAATGATTGTTATGAAAACATTCTTTATGTATAATACAACCGTAAAAAACATTGATAATCCTACAGTAAGAGATGAAAAAGTAGGTGTATCTACTGAATTTATCGAACTGAAAAATGCAGTAATAATTGATGATGAATTTTAATACACACCTCCTTCATTTATGGGGGAGGTAGTCGTTTGGGGGTGATGTTTTGAAGAAATACTTAATAATAATAATGCTAATTATGATAACTAATCTGACTTTTGCTGAAGATATTACTTCTACTGATGTTAGAGTTGTTGTAGATGGTGACACTTTGAATACAATAGATGCAGAACAAGGCATCAACTTACCAGTACTCATATATAACAATAGAACCATGATTCCGCTGAGAAACACATTTGAAATGTTTGGTATTAGCGGAGACCAAATAACATGGGATCCTATTGAAAGAGCAGTTGAAGTTGTGACTAATAATAGTGATTATATTTGGATGCAGATTGATAATCCGGAAATTTATTTTAATGGTAAAGCATTAAAAACAGATGTACCTGCAAAAATATTTAATAACCGGACTTATGTTCCAATTGCTATGGTCTCTAGTTTGTTAGGAACTGTACCAGAGTGGGATGCTGAAACTCGAACGGTTATAATGAATCCGAGTACATATAATTTGAGTAATTATAGGATATCTTTTGAATATGATAGGACTAATGGCTATGTTTTAACTGAAGATGCTTTAGATAACAAAGCTTACCGTTTTGAGAAAAAAGATGTTCTAGAGAACTCAATTGAGAGTGTTCTGGTTTTTACTCTTGATAGCGATGATATCAATACGGTGTTTACTAAGTATCTCGAGGATCATTTTCTCAGTTCGGAGGATTTTAAATATCTAAGTAATGAAAGAGAAGCATATTCCAGGAATGTTGATGGATTAACAAAGACATTTGTTTCTGTTGGTAATAGAACTTTAGTAATAGAGTCAAATGGAATTGATAATAGTGAACTGAAAGTTATAGTTGAATCGGTAAAAGAGGTGGAATGATGAGAAAAATATTGATGCTGTTTTGTGGAATCGTTTTAATTACATTCTCAACGTTTGCTTTTAGTGTTGAACCAGACGAAGAAGAGGTTATGTTAACAGACATATTGAGTGCTGTTGATAACTTTGATGAGTATGGAAATCAAATATGGACTTTTAGTTCTTCCGATGATTTCTATGAGTATTACTCTAACGGGTATGGTTTATACAAAGGAAATGACAGCGATTCTGATGAGGCGTTTGCATATATAAATTATGATTTTAACAGTGGTAGATTAAAGAGTGATTATTATAGGTTTGTTACAGAAGTAAACATTGGTGGTAATGAATCGTGGTCAGGTTTTGTAATTAATGATAGTAATGACTTCAAAAACAACGATACGTATAAAGTGTCTATTGTAAAATATAAAGATAAGTGGAAAAAAGAGAATAAACAATGGATTTATAAGAATCAATATAAGTATGGTTTTGAAGGTAAAACAAAGAAGTTGAATATAACTGATGATTATACGGATGTTGTCAGTTATGAAATTATTATGAGGCGTCAAGGAGAATCAAACAACTTTGATGTTACTATCAATGTGTATAGACACGACATCTTACTCTTTAGTAAAGATGAAACAGATATTGAGTTTACAAGTATCTATCCTGCGTTATGGGTTGATTCTTACAAACGTGGTCAATATTTATCCTTTGCAGCATATCATAAGCCGGAGTCAAATGATTCAGTTACATTAAGTGAATTGTATCAGGATGGTAATGAAATAAAATTTGATTGGAGTATTGTCGGAGGAACGCCAGAGAGTGTGAAATTATATTACTCTGAGGATAACATAATTGACAATAACAGTGATACTTTAATTAATTATGATGCGTCTAAACGAATCGCAATTACCGATGATATGAAAAGTGATGGATATTTTGGAGTTGTTGGATATGATAATGGCGATTATGGTGAACCTTCTATTAGTAGATTTCAATATCTGCCTAATGTAGAAAATTTTTATTATGTGCCTACTTCAGTTCCTAATACTTACAAGTTTGTTTGGACTAGTCTATTGGGTGCTGAGAGATATGCAATCAATTATAATGGGTCAACGACTTGGTTCACATCTGAGCGAAACACAGTGACTTTGAGTGACGTTAGTAACCCTGATTCAGTTAGTATATATGCAAAAAAGCAATCTGGAGTTTCAGCTGCTGATTCTATGAATGAAACAGTTTTTGCAACGGCAGGGGATTTAGAAGCAGTAAAAAACTTCAGTGGGTACATTCTTAATAACCAAGTGGTGTTAAGTTGGAGTGATTATCTTGAAGCATCAAATTATATTTTGTATAAGAATAATGGTTATGGTGAATACTTAGAGTTAAAAAATGATTTGGTTGCAGAAACTTACTCGGATCCTCTAACATCTGATTTCTTGAGATTGAACTACAAGATTAATGCAATTGTTGCTGGAGAAAAGTCTTTGGATTCAAATATCGTTTCTCTTGGTAATAAAGTCAAGAATTTGACCGCAGAGTTTAATGATGGAACGAGTCAGGTTGAAGTTACTTGGGATGGTATCAATCAAGCCAATAAATATAGAGTTTATAAGAGTGTGAATGAAGATATGAGTGGTGCAACCTATGTTGAGGTTGATACCAATGCATATGCCTTTGCATTTGATAAGAATGATAAAGTGAACAAATACATTCAAGTAGAAGCGATGTATTTGGATGAAGAAACACCAAGTAATAATATTTACTCTGATATAACAGATGTCTTGACGATTGATTATTCTAGAAATAACGCTGTAACTGGTATTGTACCAACATATGTAGCTAATACTTATGAAGTTGACTTAAAATGGGATGTGTTAACAGGCGCAACAGCATATAATATTTTAATAGGTGACAGTCCTACTAATCTAAATGTTGTTGATACAGTTGTTGATGAGAATTATACTTATAGAATTAAGAATACTGATAAGAATAAGTTGTACTTTGCTGTACAAGGGGTGAGTGCATCTCAAAACTTTGTTCAATCAACACCTGTGAGTATAGACACATTCATGAAAGATCTTGTTGAAAACTTATCTGTTAATTATAATGGTGGTACTAAAAAAGCTGAAGTTAGATGGAGTAGTTTGTTAAGAGCAAGTAAATATATTTTAACTGCAGGTGTTAATAGTTATGAAGTGGCTGGCAATACGATGGAGTTAGACAATGTCGCTCTAGGGACTGGTTTTTCTGTAAAGGGTGTCAAGCTAGAAGACGACGTAGCTGTCTATTCACAATCATCTAATACTGTAACTGCAGTTGATGTTGAATATGATATTCAAATAAGTGCAAAAGATGGTTTTTCTAATAAGACTTATGGAAAACCGATGGAACTTGATATGGATATTGTAATTAATAAAGAAGCGGTCAATTTAAATTCTGTTGTTTTAGAGTTTGACCTAAATAATGTTTTTAAACCTAACTCGGATGAAATTATAGCAAGTTATATCTATCCTGAGATTATCTCGGTAGAAGTAACTGATGCCTCTAATGTTGAATATAATGTAGATTATCTGACAACGGTCAAAACGGGTCGCATTGTAAATGGTACGGTGAATGCTGATGGTGGCTATATGGTACGTATTGTAATTCCTGATACAGTTGATAATCATATTGCAACTGGTAGCACCGTTAAAGTAAAGCTAAAGTCTGACTTAAGATTTAATAATTTAAGTGGCGATGTTAACTCGATCTTGTATGTTGACCCTACTACAGCTTATGCTCAAATGGAATTACCTTTCCATGTTGAAGGACGTATTGCTGCTTTAGAAAATCGTTTAGGTTTAGGTGCTTTTATTCAAGATGCAGCTAGAGTGGACGTTATCATGAGTTATAAAACTTCAACGGACGTTGCAGCAACAACTTATACAAAATACCAATTAATCAACTACTCCTTCAAGGATAAAGAGTTGATTATAGGTGAATAAATTAGTGTTAATAAATTGTTAATGTTTTATAAAAAACTATCCCCTTCAACCATTGTCAATACTGGTTTGAAGGGGCTTTTTATTTGTGGTATACTGTTATCGGTA
>Ga0209379_10000958_pt1 | contig 20427 bp, 20 predicted proteins | sample tdDd001_FD_187124 | JGI IMG/M metagenome (GOLD analysis project Ga0209379, IMG submission 187124) | Marine sediment microbial communities from the Atlantic coast under amendment with organic carbon and nitrate - tdDd00.1 (SPAdes)... | ecosystem: Environmental > Aquatic > Marine > Coastal >...
TCCTGCTTTGGCTTACCGCTTTATTATACTAAATTCACTCGTTGACTTGGATCCCCTACTAAGACTGATTGATCATATCAATTGTTTACTTAGTCCAAAAGGTGATCAAAACTGAGTTTTCACACAGCCTGAGCGATAAGCGGAAATTCAATATCTGTGTTGAATCGCAACAATTAATCTACACCAACATTCCAATAAATTAATTTTGTAGGGTATATTTTGAATATAAAAGCAATATTTTTAGTTGCGGTTCTAGTTTCATCTAAAGGATTCACAATGGAAAACACTTACTTCACATGGAAGGAATTCGCAAACAATTACAATGCCGAAGTCAATTCCGCAGATTCTGTATTTAACAGTATGGTTTCTAATGGTTTAACGCAGTATTCAATGTTAGCTTTTGATTTCCACTTTCTTTCTAACAGTAAAGAAAAATTGATTAACTTGGCAGAACTTCTTGAGAGTGGTTACCAATATAAAGTTAAAGATCCCGTTAAGACCGAGAATGGTGTGTGGGATTTATCAGGGGAAACTAGACCGTTCCCTGTAACCGCAGATAACTTGGTGTATTGGGCATTAGATATGTATAAAAGAGGATACGAGTTTGATGCCAAGTTAGATGGTTTTGGAGCACCATACGATAAAAATGCCCAATCTTTTCCGCCATTCGATACATCTTCAGCAGAAGAGTTTTTTGACAAAGGCTTAGATTATTATAATCAAGGGAATCTTTCTGGTGCCATTATAGAATGGACAAATACACTTGAAGTAGACGCTAATGACGTAGATGCTCTTTATTCAAGAGCGATTGTAAAGAATGAATTGTATGCTTCTAATGCTGCAATGATTGACTATGATAAAGCTATAGAGATTGCACCTAACTTTTCTAGCGCTTTGTTGAATAGAGGAGCTTTAAAGGATGAGAACGGTGATCATCAAGGAGCGATATCTGATTACAGTACTGTAGTGGAATTATCCCCGAAAGATGAAATTACGCTTCAGCGTTCTTACGCTAATATGGGAAATTCCTTCAAAGCTTTAGGTGAGTTTGAAGCTGCTTGTCAGAGTTGGGAAAAAGCAAAAGAACTTGGTGCAGACTATGTTAATTCGCTAATAGATGAACATTGTAAGAGTTAGGCAGATTTCCAAAATTTGAACAACAACTTCGAAGACTGCTGTTGGCACTAAGTGCTCGCACGAAATAAATGTTAGAAAGCTTATTCAGTATAATTTTAACCAATATTTTTCTTCCCTTGGAGTAGCGTCGGGTAAGGTAGGGTTTGAAAGTTTAAAAATGGTTGTATTTTTCCATTTATTTAAAGGGTGTAAATACTTCAACGACTCATGCTTATTAAATAAGTTTTGGTAGCTGCCATCCGATGTGGCCAAATAGAGCCCTTTTTCAATTTGGCGTGCTAAATAATAATCTGACTTTCTCACAAAGAAATAGATGGGATATTGATAAGATAACAGCACATTATCAACCAACCTCAAGTTTGGATACTTATCTTCGAGCCATTTTATTTCATTTAAACCCTCATAAACTGCTCTAGGAAAGTAGTCACACCTTTTTAAGTTTGTGAGCTTGATAAGTTGCATAAATTTGCTCGCTGTCGCGACTGTGTAGTCGTTGGCACTTAAAATTTCAGTATCAGGCCAACTAATCCCTTGGCAGGCAACCATAGATTTTAGTTGTTGTTCTGTTAGGTTTTTAAAGTTTACTAGATTATCTTTGTGAGTTAAAAAAATCCGGTATCCCAACAACCCTTTAATAATAGGGAAGCGGACAGGCTCATATTCGAACTCTCTTTGTTTGGAAGTGCCAACCCAGAAAATATCAATTATATCTCTATCAAGTAACGCTAGAGTTCGACCTTCATTATTTTCCACATAGCTTAAGTTTTTTGTTTTTATGCCATTTAATTCCGGATTTTTTTTAATTGCTAACTTTAAAACGTCAGTGATAAAAAGATAAGTGTGCTGATCAGCGGCAAAATATCTCAATACCCTGTTAGAGTTTTCTGCTTTAACGGATAACGATAAGTATCCAAGTAAAGTTAAAAGTATAAATACTCGCACCAAACTCACCAAAGGAATAGATTTATAACATTACCTATACATTTAGCTGACTTATCGCTTTTTCTCAAATAAGTCAGCATAGTTTCTTAAGATATTTCAGTATCTGTTCGCAACTTAGAGTGTGTGTTGAATCCACGTATATGTAAAGTTATTACTAGCAAAGCTGAACATGTTAATCAATCGAGTAAATAGCTTTTTGATTTGGTCGAAATACCAAATAAACAAGCGGGATAGCTCAAGGTATAAAATCGCATATATTAAAGGTTACAGTATGTTAGCTTTTGGCACTTTGAAGTCATCATAATTCTACTTCGTAACTGGTGGCTATAGTGGCTGAGTTGCCTGTCAGGATAAATACAAATCTCTGCCTCCTGAAAGCTCAAAGTTGCCGTTGGCATTCAACTTTACATATGCATTCACAGTCGTGAATTAACTCATAAGTAGATTTATGTCGGGAAATATTCGACAAATTGGCAGTATTCAGTCCTCAGGTCTAAAATAAATGCAAGAAAGGAGAATGATATTTCCACTCAGGACTTATGGGTGGATGTCGATATCGAAAGCAATTCCTTTCTGGGTCTTGTATAAGGCGTATACTTGGACTGTTTCTACGCTTCTACGGGATCGATGCTAGTTTAAGTGATATTGACTGAAAAGGAGAAATTGCCATGTACAAAACTATTACAGCAGTATATACAGATGAAGTGGCTATTAAAAATGTAGCAGATGAACTGGTGAATAAAGATGTCCCGAGGGAAAACTTTTTCATTGATGAAGAGGTTTCACAGATCAAGGTTATGATGCCAGAGAATACTGAACCAGAAATAATGGATATTTTTTATCGTCATGGGCTGACTGAGGTTAAGAGCCCTCAAGCAGAGTAGCTTCTGATAGCTATATTGCATTGGTTATGAATTGATTAGCTCACTTCTTGAATGAATACGAGGCAGTTCTATTACTGCCTCAGCACCTTGTTTATCGGCTCTATTTTGTAAACTCAAGCTGCCACCGTGTTGTTCGATAATATTTCGACAGAAAGCTAAGCCAATTCCCTGGCCTTTTTCTTTAGTGGTGTAGAAGGGGACAAATAGGTTATCTGGATTGCTAATACCACTGCCGTTATCGATAACTCGAATAATATTTTTACTCTTGCTTTGCTCGAAGGTCAGTTGGGTTTTACTGTCAGCACTTGATGCTTCAATAGCATTTTTCACAAGATTTATCATTACTTGCTCTAATAGCGTTTTATCTGCATTAAGTGTTGCTACTAGATGGTTACTATCGGCTACTATACCGCTTGTCGGGAATAAGGCGCTGATTTTGTTAAACAAGTTTGCTACGGACACTTTGCATAAATTCAGCTCTATATTCTGATCTAAGCTGGCGTATTGTTTAACAAACTCTTGCAGCGAACCGCTGCGCTCAGCAATGGTTTCTAATGCATGTAAAGCTGGCGGTGATAGCCCTTCACGACCTAGTTTCACTTCTTCAACTAGCGTTTGGGTTAATGAGCGAATCGGGGTTAAAGAATTGCGAATTTCGTGGCTGAGTACACGAATGATCTGTTGCCATGACATTTGCTGGGTTTGACGGATTTCTTTGGCGATATTGGTCATGATCACTAAGTGGTAAAGGTGGTCACCATCTTGAAATTGACTGTGCCTTAATTGCCAATTTTGCTGTTGTTGATTTTTGGTGAAATACCAGTTTTCGGCTTGGTCCTTTTCAAATCCTAATTCTGTGCAGCTTCGCCCCTTTTGTGCTTGCCAAGGTTGACCAAAGAATTCGCTAAAGGCAAGGTTGGCATGGTTGAGTCTCAGTCTGTGATCAAAGACCAAAATTGGCGTATTTAGTTGTTCAATCAAGCGATAAATTAAGAATACATGCTGATCGTAGCGGGTCTTGCGTTGCTGTAACTCATCACTCAGTTTATTAGTTTCTTGCTGTAGTTGCTTGATGATGCCGTCGGAAAATCCGCTATGCACCCGTAAGCTGTAATCTTCTAAGCGTATCGCTTCGACAATATTGGTCATCCGATAAAAAGGCGAAACCAAGTGTTGATAGAATTTTGTAGCAAAAATGCAATAAGCTGGCACTATCAACACCAATAAGCTAGTAATCACCAACCCTGAAAAATGATAAGCATGAAAGAGTGCTAGCAAAAGCCCTAACCCTATGAGGGCGATACTGGCAAATAGCGTTTTAAGCTTACCCTCTAGTGACTTATTTGGCTTTAATATCATGCTTTTCCATTCTTCTATACATAGCGCTTACACTTATTTCTAACAAATCAGCCGCTTCAGCGGTGTTGTTGCTTGTTTGTGCTAACGCTTGCTTGATCAAACTAATCTCAGCTTGTTCTAGTGACATCAATGGCATTTCACCACTTGCTGGTTGATGAGTTAATGACAAGCTTTGTGCAGTGATAGTGTTGGCTTTACTAAATAAAACAGCCCGTTCAATGATATGACTAAGCTCTCTTACATTACCAGGCCAGCTGTAAGCTAATAGTGTATCGATAGCGTCATCTGCGAGTTTAAGTTGAGCTTTACCGTATTTTTTACCGTGGCGAATAATGAAGTGCTCAGCTAAAGGGATAATATCCTTGCAGCGCTCGCCTAAACTTGGCACTCGAATTTCCACTGTATTTAAGCGGTAATAGAGATCTTGTCGAAAATCACTATCTGCAATGCGTTGGGAAAAGTTGGTATTGCTTGCGCTGATCAATCTCACTTTGGCTAATTGAGTTTTGCTAGAACCAACTCTTTCATACTCGCCGTTTTCTAACACTCGCAATAATTTTGCTTGTTGAGAAAGCGGAATAGCACCAATTTCATCTAAGAACAATGTGCCTTGCTCTGCTAATTCAAAACGGCCAATCCTGTCTTCTTTGGCGTCGGTAAACGCGCCTTTGGTGTGACCAAATAATTCACTTTCAAATAAGTTCTCAGGGATTGCTCCCATATTGACCGAGACAAAGCTTTCATTACTGCACAGAGAATGGTTGTGAATATATTGTGCAATACTGCTTTTACCTGTGCCATTCTCACCCGTCAGTAAAATGGTGGCATCGGTTTGTGCAACACTGTCTATTTGCTCAAACAGAGTCTTCATGGCATCAGACTGCCAAATTAACTCATTAGTCTGTTGTAAGTTTTTATTATGCTGATCTAGTCTGCGGTTTTTTTGTGTCAGCTTACCCATGGCTAATTGTTGTTTAATTACCTGCAATAGTCGCGTGTTATCCCATGGTTTTTCGACAAAGTCTCTGGCACCTAATTTCATCGCCTCCACCGCTAAACCAACCGTTGGCCATGCGGTCATGATAATTACTGGCGTTGAATTGCCTAAGTCTACGAGTTTTTTAAGAAACGCCAGCCCCTCCTGCCCTGAGGTGGTGTCTTGATTAAAGTTCATATCCAGCATGATTAAATCTGTGGGCTGTTGCTGGATATGCGCTAACGCTAAACTTGGGTGTTCGACTTCCTGTACTTGATAACCGTTACGGGAGAGCAAGAAATGTGCGGTCATCCGCACATCTCTGTCATCATCAATGATTAAAATATTTTCCATTTACTCATATCTCAGTGCTTTAATTGGATCGCTTGCCACGATTTTAACTACCGGAATATAGCAAGCTATCATCGCAACTAAAACCATTATGCCAGTTGCGGCTGACACAGATAGTAATTCAGGTTGTATTAGACCTTCAATATGTTGGCGTGCAAATGCATATATTAATATACCGACGATTAAACTAACAACAATGCCAATAGCGATTGGGAAAATATTATCCTTCATTACCATTTTAATCACTGTGTGAGTTTTCGCCCCAAGCGACATTCTCACCCCTAATTCATAACGGCGCATTTGGGTTGAGTAACTTAATACACCATAGATACCCGCACCGGCCAATGCTAACGCCAGCATACCTAAGCCAAGAACAAACCAAGCAATTAATTTATGTTTAAATAATAAGCTTTGATATATATCTTCGAGCGTTGTTAGATCTTTTGCTACAACGCCTGGGGCAACTTTAGCGATAGTATTGTTTAATTGCTGCCGAGTTAATTTGGCATTGTCTGTTGGTTTAACCATCAAGCGAACTTTCCATGTTGCGTAGTCAAGGTAAATCTTGATGCCTTTGCTCTCATTTGACTTATATGGGTTAAAAATATCGCCAACAACACCAATGACCTTTAAAGGAGTATTACCCGCACTCTTTAAATTTTTACCGATAACATCTGTCGTACCAAAGATATTCTTTGCGGCACTTTCGCTCAGGATGATTTCATTGATATTTGACTCAGTATTACCAGGGAGTTGTTCGAATGTTTTGCCATGAAGTAAAGGCAATCCTATGACATCAAAGTAATTGCTATCCACTCGGTTGATTTGGAATGCACCGATATCATTTTCGCTTTCATCACGCAATGCCATGGCAAAATTACCAACACGAATAGGCGGAATGATTGCTCGGGCAACATCTTCAACCTGCGGCATCAGTTTAAGTTCAGCACTGATATTGTCTAATAATGCTTTTTGTTCATCTGAGCTTGGGTATTTGTTGCCTAATTCCAACTCAAAGGTAACAACATCTTTATTATTAAAGCCGATCGGATGTTGAATAGTTTGTAAGGATTTATCAATTAATATCGAAGTAACAACGAGCATTAAACTGGTTAACGCCACTTGCGCAATCACTAAGCTATTACGGCTTCGGGTACTGATTTGTAAGCCACTACCTTTGCCGCTGCTTTGCAGTTGCTCTTTTAGCTGTTTGTAGTTAAGCACACGTGTTGATAGAAAACTGAACAACAGCGCCAGTAGCACAGATAAGCCAATTGAGAATGCGATAGTGGTGGTATCAATAGTTAGCTCAGATAATCGCGGTAATTGATTTTCGGCTAGGCCACGTAACAATTCAAAACACCAAGCGCAAACAATCAAGCCTAACACCATTGCTATTGACGTTAAGACGAAGCTTTCTGCAAACATACTGGTAAAAATATGTTTTGGTTTAGCACCAATTGCAGCTTGAATCGCTAGAGTGCGACTTTTTTCGATAGCACGAGATAAGAACAAGTTAACGATATTCGCACAGGCTATTAGTAATAACGCTAAGGCTGCGGCGAACAACAGGTAACCTATTTTCTTATTATCACCGATAATTTTGTCTTTTAATGGTGTGGTTTTAATAGCGACAGCAGTGTCTCTAAAGTAGCTTTGACTGGCGACTTCATTTTGAAAATGCGCTTGCAAAACAGTGGATAAACTCCCTTCAACCTCAGCAATTGTTTTATCAGCGGGTACTTTAGCAACAGAACCTAGGTTACTGAAAGAGTTATTCCAACCCGTCATATCTAGTGGCAAATAACTCCAAGACAGCCAAAGTTGAGGGCTGTCTAGCTCTGGGCGACGGCGAAATTCGACAAAGTTGTCTGATAATACGCCAATCACTTTAAACTGAACATCGCCTATTTGTACCACTTGTCCAACAACATTGTTCGCTTTTTGAAACCATTGCAACCAAGCATCATAGCTGATCACGACTTCAGGGATTTTATCATCAAGGTTGTGTTGCTGACCAAAACCTTGCCCTAATACATAGTCAGCTCCAAGTAGCGTTAAATACTCTTGAGTGATATAGCCTACGGGTAAATTAGGTTGTTCTGGATGGTTGGTTAACATGCCTCGACCTTGGTAAATCAACGCTTGTGATTCCAATACATCCTGTTTTTTATACAGCTCAGTTAAGCCACTTGGCGTGTTGTAGTCGTTAAATCTATTGGAGGGAAGGTGGTGAGTTTCGACCCAAACAGTTACCAACCTTTCTTCATCAGGGTAGGGCAATGGCTTGGCGATTAACAGGTAGTTTAAATTGAATACAGCGATTAACATGCCCATAGTTAGCGCCAATGTAATAACCACAGTGGTGCTGAATTGCAATTTTGTCGACAAGCTGCCAACCGCTTGTTTTAACTCAGTGATTAAACGGTTCATACTGCCTCCTGCAACACGTGATCAGTTAATATTTTACCGTCTAATAAATGCAGTTGCTGTTTGGCCATATTGGCGTACCTAGGATCATGGGTCACCATACAGATGGTAGTGCCGTTATTGTTAAGTTCTGCTAGCATTTCCATGACGGCATCACCATTTTTAGAGTCTAAGTTACCGGTTGGTTCGTCTACTAACAAAACCGAAGGTTCACCGACCAAAGCTCTGGCAATTGCAATACGTTGTTGCTGACCACCTGAGAGTTGATTCGGTTTGTGCGATGCTCTGTGGCTCATTTGCACTGTCTCTAAACTTTTCATTACCCTTCGGTCGATTTCTTGTTTTGACATTGCTGGTTCACGATAGGTCAATGGTAATGCAACGTTGTCGTAAACCGATAGCTGATCAATTAGGTTAAATGCCTGAAAAATAAAGCCAATTTTTTCGTTACGAATTTCAGCTTGTTGATTAGTGGGTAAGTTGCTGACATCCGCACCATCAATTAGGTACTGGCCTGAGGTTGGGCTGTCGAGTAAACCTAGAATAGACAATAAGCTCGATTTGCCGCAACCTGAAGGACCCGATATTGAAATATAATCACCTTTGTTGATGGTCAGGTTAATACCACGTAAAGCATGAGTTTCCATTTCTTCAGTTATAAATACTCTCGTGATATCAGTCATTTGAATGACAGGTTGCTTTGCTTGAATAGACATACTTACTTTCCTTATTGAGTGAACATAATAGACTGATGTTGCTGCCAGTGTGAAGTATCTGAGAGAATGATTTGATCAGACTCCTTTGCTCCGGCATTGATTTGAATGTATTTTCCGGCCTGAACACCAAGCTGGATCGAGGTTTGTTGGGCACTTTTCTGCTGTGAATTAACAACGAACAGTAAGCTGTTGCTGTTAGCACGAGCATTAATCGGGCGCTCGACATAAAGGGTGTTCTTCAATGTACCTGTGTTGATGCGTGCTTCAATATTCATTTCAGGGCGTGCACTGCTAGGTAACTCACCGTTTAAAGCGACTTCAACTGTTACTGTGCCGTTGGTGACTTCTGGGTCAATGCGCAGCACTGTCCCTTTTAAGCTTTCATTTCTCACCTCTACTGTAACGATTTGCCCATTGTTTACATTGCTAATTTGAGATTGAGAGATATCAACTAAAGCCACGAGTTCATTGACACTACCGACTAATGCTAACTGGCTACCAGCTGAGACACTTTGTCCAAGCTCAACGGGTAAACGTTGCAATACGCCAGTGCTGCCAGCTCTTACCGTAAGGTTGTCAACGCGACGCTGAATTGTCGCCAATTCGCCTTGATGTTGCTTAATTAACTCTTGTTGAATTTTTGTTGCTTCTGTATGAACCAGCTTTAATTGCGCCATTCGGCGCTGCTCAATCCCAAAGCGTTGCTCATATTGCTCCATGTCTAATTGTGAGCGCTTTATATCGAGTTGCGACACTATGCCTCGTTCCGCTAGGCTGGATTCTGCCTCTAACTTTAATTTAGCTGCTTTGTATTGCGCATTAAGCGTGGCAAGTTGCGCTTCTAGTGCGAGCACTTCACGTTTTTGATTTAATTGGCTTTGACGCAGATTGGCTTGTTGGCGTTTTACTTCAATTTTTTGATTATTGAGCTGCTGCGCTAAATCTGGATTAACTAAACGCATGATAACGTCATCCGCTTTAACATCGGCACCAGGTTTAAGGATAATGTCTTCTACGGTTGCTTGCACTTCAGCCGTTAGCAACCGCTGATATTTAGACTGTAATGTACCAAAGCCTTCTATCTCAGCAATTAAATCCCCACGCTGAACCTTACCCAGCCAAACGTCACTTGCATTAACTTTGGCAGAAGCTTCTGGCTGATTAAACTGCCAGAGCATTAATACTAGAGTGATTGCAGTCCCTAGCATCAGCCATTTTTTTGTTTGATTAGAGGTTTTAGTACGTTTGATATCCATCGCTAAACTCAGTTAAGTTATTTACTGAGCTAGATTAATCAATAACTAGGCCAATATGTAAGTTATTGTTTTTATTTGTTTATGTGTTTTTAGGTGAGCTGTCTTTTAACGATTTCGAAAATGGAATTTGTGATTTTACCATTGCTGTATTTGTTAAAGCGAACAGATTTGAAAACCTGTTCGCTCCGTTAGCCTATGAAATTAAAATTTAAGTGATCAGTTACATAAGTTCATCAAGCATAGTGGCGTCGTATTCCACCATAGGTAACCCGTTTTGAATTTTTCAACATAATCTGGGTTTGCGATGAGTGGGCGGCCAATAGCAACTAAATCGGCATTACCACGGGTAACAACATCACTGCCCGTTTTTGCATCATAGCCACCACTTGCGATAACAGTGCCTTCAAAATGTCTACGTATATATTGAGTAACTGTGCTCTCAATTTGTGGTTGAAAGCTATCCTCAAACATTCCGGTATGAATGTAAGCTAGCTGGTATCTATTGAGATTAACCAGTAAATGATCAAATACTTCTATATCTCTTTGGTCATGCTCGATATGAAGGTAGCCAACAGGTGATAATCGAATACCCACATGCTCTATTTCTTGTTTCACCGCATCAATAACGTCGAATAATATTCTTGTCATGTTATCAGGAGTACCGCCCCATTTGTCCTGTCTTTTATTGGTTTGATGATGAAGGAACTGGTCTAACAGATAGCCGTTTGCCCCATGAAGTTCTACACCATCAAACCCCGCTTTCTTGGCATTTGCAGCGGCAACAGCAAACTCTTCAATAACATTTTGTATATCAGCTTCTGTCATTTCTCTAGGCATGCCATACTGTAAATCCTCTGTGCGGGGAACGCGGCCAGTTAAAGCAACTTCAGAGGGGGCAATCGGCAATTCACCATGTAAGTAGATAGGATGAGATACGTGCCCTGTGTGCCAGATTTGTGCAAATATCTTTCCCCCTTGTTTATGAACCTTGTCTGTTACTTGTTTCCAGCCAGCTACTTGTGCAGCGTTGAACAAGCCCGGTGTATTTGGGTATCCTTGTGCCAGAGGTGAAATAACAGTCGCTTCGCTAATGATCAGGCCTGTATTGGCGCGGCGAGCATAATAATCAGCCATTGCTGGCGTAGGAACCAGACTATCGTCGGCCATTGAGCGTGTCATTGGTGCCATAACTATACGGTTTTTAAGTGTCAAATTGTCGCTAAGGCTTAGTTCTTTTAGTAATATATCTTCTTTCATTTGCAAATTTTCCTAGGTTATTCATAGGTGCCGCGAATTGGGTAATGGTTTTCCGGGTTGCGAATAAACCCTATACCGGATATTAAAACCTCAAGTTCAGGTCTAACGAATGGGCCGTTTGAAATGTCGATGATTTGCACTTGACCTTTTTCGTTGATAACAAAGAGACCTGGTTCAGCAAATACATGGTCAGTTTCTTGCGCCGAGCGAGGGGTTGAGATGTAAAGCCCCAGTGCTTGCATTTGCTCTACGCTAAGGCCATAAGCTATAGGGTAAGTGGCAGTGAGATTTGCTTTGTGTGCGCTAGCCTGTAACTCGTTATCTGCTGATACAGCAACGATATCTATGCCCAGCTTTTCAAATTCAGCTTTGTATTTTTCGATTTCATTTAAATAGCGGGTACAAAGAGGGCAATGCTTGCCACGATAGACGACCACCATTTTCCAATCGAAATTATCGCTAGGTTTACCTAAATTGACATTACCGTGATTCAACGTATGAAGATCTATGGTCGGGAATTGTGCTCCGGCTTTTAGTTTTACTGTAGTCATGGTGAAACTCTCTTTTAATTAGTACAAATGTTGGGTTGGTTTTGCTTCTGCTTTTACGTTGAATTCAACGGTGAATACAAGCTCTTGTGACATGATGTCTCTCCAAGTTAAAAAGTAAATGAGAATTACTGGCCTGATAAATAGTTGTAACTATCATCAGAGCGATCATCTTTGTGGTAGTATTTTTCGTTGAAATTCTTACTCCAGATAGCCGTGGCATTTTGGTTCTGATTCCAATCGAATAGGGTTGAGCGATGTTTGATACGCCATTCGCCCCGTCTTTTTTCAAGAAGAAAGTGGTGTCTTCCACCTAATATGCCTTCTTTCTCAACGCCATTTTCTTCGTGGACGTGGTAAGCCCAGACATAGGTTTCCGCAGTCGCTTTATCACCATTTAATTCAATTAGAATGTTGCTGATCCTGTGCTGGGTAACTTTTAGTTTTTTGAAGCTTGCCATTGCTGATGGTACAAATGCATGATCATTTCCTTTGTAGTGGAATAACTCTGGAAATATGGGATCTTGATGCTCTTCGATGGCATCAGGCCAATACGTTGATTTCATTAATTTTGCGTCAATGCGGTCTAGTGAGCGGGCATGACGATACATGAGTTGAGTTATTTCTTGTCTATCCCAAACTTGTTGCAACATTTCATGGCTATTTTTGGGTGTTACTGCGCTGGCGTGCTGTACCGTTACAAATAATAAGCTAGTAAATGCCAAACTCTTTGCGGCTATTTTTTTAGCTGAAGTTATTGAAAACATATTTTCTCCAAAGTAAATATTAGGTTTGATGACGTGGCACTAGCATTATGTTGGCCGCTTCATTTTGATGGGGTCATATTAAGTGTGTTTTTATGTGAATAGAACTATGCTACATTGAATACCATCTATTCGAAATTTGAATTATTGGTGATATGGATCAGCTGATTGCGATGAGAACCTTTGTCAGGGTTGTGCAAACGGGAAACTTTTCAAGCGCAGGAAGAGAGCAGGACACAAGTCAGGCGACAATTAGTAAAAGAGTTGCGGGTCTGGAATCTATGCTTGGTGTTAAGCTGCTTACCAGAACAAGTCGAGAGCTAGCTTTAACTGAGGTTGGGGCGGAGTATTATGATAAGTGCCTAGCCATATTAGCAGAGCTGGATGAAGCCGATGCAGGGGTTCGTTCCCAAATAGCCTCACCCAAAGGAGTGCTCAAGATAGCTGTACCAATCGCTTTTGCTCGTCTTGTATTAGCGCCAATTCTTTTAGAGTTCACACAAAAGTATCCTGAAATTATTCTTGATCTTGCGACCAGTGATAAACACATCGATCTTATCGAAGAGGGAATAGATCTGGCGATCAGAGCCAAAAAGCTAGAAGACTCAAACCTAGTTGCACGTCACTTGTTTGACAATCCCATGATATTCGCAGCTTCTCCAAACTATCTTAACAAGCATGGCGTACCCAATAGCCCTGAAGAGTTGAAACATCATAACTGTATTATTTACGCTAATATTGCTACCGCCAATGTATGGAGGCTTACCCGTGACGATGAAGAATATGCAATTAACGTAACTGGTAATACCCGCAGTAACAGCGGTGATACCAATTTAGAAGCTGCATTGGCGGGGGTTGGCATAGTGGCATTGCCAATTTGGATGTTAGAAGAAGATATAAGGTCAGGGAGGTTAATTCGTCTATTGTCTGATTATCAAGGCTCTTCGATACCAATTAATATCATTTATCCACAAAATCGCTATGTTCCCTTAAAAGTAAGGTGCTTTGTTGATTTCATTAAACAAAAAATTGAAGCCAATTCAATTTTCAGATAAGTCAGCAAGAAAGTCTCTATAACTGATTTGGCGTCGCAGCGAACAATTCATTATGGTGAATTTTCTTTAATGCGAACACACATATATTTAACTCGTTATAGGCTATGTATTAACTTCTTTAGTGCTTTATAGCGTTCAGGCAGTTCTCTATTTTTCTTTTTAACAGCATATAACGCTTCTATCACAGGTTTACTGGATTTGAACACTCGTAACAATTGGGTAGTTTGAAAGCTTTCCACCGCACTTTTAGGTAATACAGTAAAGCCTAGCCCTTTAGCAACTGGCTGAAGTATTTGACTGATCTGATTGATGTAACCAGTAACGGGTATTTCGTTAATAACTAACTTCCTCAAGCTCTGCTCTTGGCTTTGGGCAAAGTAAAGTAATAGATAATGCTCTACATCAGGATGCGCGATTAAGCCAATATGATTAAGAAGTTTTCCTATGTCGCCATTTACTTCTATATTGCTGGGAAGTACTAAGCATAACTCTTCTTGTCCAAGCGCTTCGACATCAAAGAGGTTTTTACTTGGCGTGTCAGTGACAATACCTAAGTCAATAATCCCCTGTTGAATTTCATCTAATATTTGATGATTCGGGGCAGCTTTTAGCTTAATGACCAAAGAAGGGTGTTTGACTTGTAAATCCAGTAACTGTGGATAAAGAGTTAATGCTAGAGCACCTGAGCAGGCGATGGAGCAATTGCCTTTGTATGGGTCGTCAAATGCTAGCTTTTCTATTAGCTCACGTTCGTTCTTTACAAGATTTTCGGCGTAATGATAAACCAGTCGTCCTTGTTCAGTTAACTCAAAGCTTTTTTTTTCTCTGCGGATCAGGGGAAAGCCACATGCTTGTTCAAGTTTATTGATATGTTGGCTCACCCCAGGTTGGGTCATGAAAAGTTTTTCAGCAGTTTTAGTGAAATGACCAATGTTAATAAGCGTTACAAAGGTATTCAACCAGACAGGATTAAGCATACATCACCATAATTTAAATTTATCAACTTGATTATAATTGATAATTTTAAGTAATCTAATTGTTTTCATAAAATAGCTTAATCAAATAAATAACTTAGCAAATTGAGAGTGGAGTAAATTATGAAAATGAATCATGTCGGTATTATGGTTGGTGATATGGATAAAGCCGTTGAATTTTATACCAAAGCACTTGGCCTTAAAGTAGTGATGAATAATACCAGCGTAGTGGAAGAGCGCGAAACTGCTATCGGAAGAATGTGTATTGCAGTTTTTGGTGCAGGCTTTAAAGGCTTTAATATTGCACACTTAGTTACTACTGATGGCATTGGGGTTGAATTATTTGAAATGAAAGAGCGTGATGAACACCATGAAGTTGATTTTTCACGCTTAGGCATTTTTCATTTTTGTCTGCAAACGGATGATTTTGAAGGCGTTATGAAAAGAACTAAAGAGTTTGGCGGCAAAGTAAGAATGGACGTTATGCGCTATCATCCTGAAGATGACAGTAAGCCAGCGAAAATGGTGTATTTAGAAGACCCATTTGGTAATTTATTTGAGCTTTACTCTCATACATATGAAGAGACTTATGCTACAGATTATGAGTAATCAATGATGTTCAATTTAAAAAGAGATGACATTTTTCGTCGCTCTTTTTAAATGTTTGCTGTATTGGAAAAGTGATCGGAGTTTCTGCTTCACAAGTGGTAAAAAATCACAAAACACTTCATAAATAGTTAGAAAATAATGGCAATAACATGAGCATTGCTGACATTAGCACCAATAATTTTTTGAGCTATTATAATGTTCATAATACGTTGAATTACCTTTATATTGATAGAAAACAAAGCCACCAAAGCGGTCATTCACATCATTGTATTAGCAGGTACAAAAGTTTCAATTACCAAATAGATTAAAATAAGCCAGAGCCAATCAAACGCTCAAGAGCCTTTTTAGATTCCTGACATAGGCAAGGCTTTTCTATATCGGTTTATTATTTGGTTCGATCATATCTTCAGGTACAATCCATTCCTTAAATTGCTCTGCTGTCACTAATTCAAGGGCTAGAGCAGCGTCGAGTAGTGTCGAATTATCTTTATGAGCCTTTTTAGCAATTTTGGCTGCATTGTCATAACCGATGTAGGGATTCAGTGCTGTAACCAGCATTAATGAATCATTTCTTAACTTAGCTATACGCTCTTCATTAGCAGTGATACCCGTGACACACCTCGCAGCAAAACTCTTGCAACCGTCGGCAAGTAAGCGAATCGACTGTAAAAGGTTATATATCATAACTGGCTTAAATACATTGAGCTGAAAATGGCCATTTGAGCCAGCAATCGAAATTGTTAAATTATTTCCCATTACTTGAGCGGCAACCATGGTCAACGCTTCACATTGAGTAGGATTAACTTTACCGGGCATAATTGACGAACCGGGTTCATTTTCAGGTAAATTAATCTCCCCAATACCACAACGCGGTCCTGAACCGAGCATACGGATATCGTTAGCAATTTTCATTAAGCTTACAGCGATTGTATTTAATACGCCACTGGCCTCAACTATTGCATCATGAGCCGAGAGTGCTTCAAATTTGTTTGAGGCTGTTTTAAAAGGGAGTTTTGTTATTTTTGTTACTTGCTTAGCAAATTTAATATCAAATCCTTTAACGCTGTTAAGCCCTGTTCCTACTGCCGTTCCTCCCTGTGCTAATTGGAACAGTGCTGGAAGCGTCGCTTTAGCTCTTCGGATAGCATTATCTAGTTGAGTGCTGAATCCAGAAAATTCCTGTCCTAGTGTCAATGGGGTTGCGTCCTGTAAATGCGTTCTACCAATTTTAACTAAGTGATTAAATAATATAGACTTTGTGTGCAATTCATCGCGTAAATATTGTAATGCAGGTAATAGGCTGTGTATTATTTCTTCTACCGCAGCAATATGCATTGCCGTTGGAAAAGTATCATTCGATGATTGGCCCATGTTGCAATGATCATTAGGATGAATCGGATTTTTACTCCCAATCGTCCCATTTAGCATTTCAATAGCACGATTGGAAATTACTTCATTGCAATTCATATTGGTTTGAGTACCCGAACCTGTTTGCCATATCACTAAGGGGAAATGTTTATCAAGAGAGCCATCCATCACCTCTGCGGCCGCCAATATGATAGTTTGCCCAATAGTTTTGTCCAGCCTTCCTAAATCGACATTGACTTGTGCTGCGGATTTTTTAACTATACCCAATGCTCTAATTAATGGCCTAGGCATTTTTTCCTCTCCAATAGGAAAGTTTATTAATGAACGTGCTGTCTGAGCACCATAGTAGCTATCTGCTGGAACTTTTAATTGACCAAATGAATCACTTTCGAATCGATACTTAGTCATAATTTTCTCCAAAAAAATCAACGTATCTCACATTGCTTTTATCATCAAGGGCTACCACTGCTAATTTATGAAGCTAGTTCTGGGTACTCATTTTTGGTTAGCTACTATCGATTTGCAATAAATAATAGTTACTTCGATAAAAAAGCTAGGTTCAAAAAAATATCCTGCCCATAACATTAAAGTCTTTCTAGGTGTATGTAATGGTAAACCTTTTTAAAGGTTGTTTATGTTAGTGTTAAGTTTATATCCGATATTACTAGTCCTATCAGTACCATTAGATTCTTCCCTGCCACACTTTAAAGGCAACATCATCTTTTCTATTATTTTTAACTGTATACATGAGGTCATCAGTAACTTTTATCGCCTCTTTTATATCCGCAGGTAAAGTTTCGAACGTGACAATGCCAACACTAAAGCTCACATTCCATCCTTTGTGTAGCATTTTATTTTTTAATTCTTCACTGGCTTTGGCAAAAGCACTTTTAACTTCTCCTTGGCTAGTTTCAGGAAATATAATAGCAAATTCATCACCACCCAACCTCGCTATAATGTCTGTTTTTCGTAAGCTAGAGAGTAAGCACTTTGCTACTGAAATAAGTAATTCATCCCCTTTATAGTGACCAATGGAATCATTAATATTTTTAAAATTATCTATGTCTAAATAGGCCAATGAAAAAACATGTTTATATCTAATCGAACGAATGATTTCGTTGGCTAAGTCAAGGTAAAAACTTCTATGATTTAAAAGACCTGTGAGACTATCTGTACTAGCCATAACAAACTCTGCATTGTGGGCGCTTCTAAAATTAATGATTAAAACAGAGGATAAAATATAGGTAATTAGACGTAAAAAAGTATAAAGAGAATATTCTAAAGAAAAGGTAACTGAGCCTAGCACCATAAGATTAATAAATAAGGTTAATGAAACAATAAAAACACTTAATAGAATTCCTGCTCTTCGACTTCCATACCAGCTAAGCACTACAATAGGTATAAAAAATAGTGGTTCAACTAACAGGAAGTGATTAAAGTAAAATCCCGTAAATGCAATAACAAGTGCAGCCAAATAACAAATAAAAATAACTAATGACGTAGAACAAACATCTAATATACTGAGCGTCGTTTTCATCGATTCACATCAATCATCATTTAATTCCCTCTATATCACAGCCATTAAAAACTAAAAGAATATAAGACAATTTAGTTTTTTCGTTGTCCTAGCATAATGTTATCAACCAACGGATAGCCTGTCGTTTCATCACAAAAAGAAATTAAAACTGATACTTTCAATTTAGCAGGACTATTGAGAAATACAGAGCGAATATCGTTACGCATTCTCTTGAGTTTCTCATAATTTACTTTCCTATGAAGTTTCTTTACTAAAAGCATGTTATTAATATCACATTCGGGGCTTTTAATAACAATAGGCGTACCTTTCTTCGAAAGCTGAAATGTAAATGAGCCATCATCGTTAAACTGGATAAAAGACACCGTTCCACTATATAGCTCTTGCCCAACAACAGTAGGTATTAAAAGAGTGGTATTTAGCAAAAATACAAAGCTCGCCATGATAAAAGCAAGTACACTAGTTCTCTTATTCTTGACGAGTGTTTCAAGCATTAAAGTTGCTCGTTGAATGGTGGAGCTGTAAGTATAGACAATATAATGTGAGAGCGCTCGGATAAGAGGAGAATGATAGTATTAACAAGTAATGTCAGGCAGCTATGCTTAAACTGACCTTTCCTACTATGGTCTCTTCAAGTTTCAAATCACAAAAGTCATTTTGAATTCAAATACGGTTAACAGCGCTTTTTGCTCATCATTAACGCCAATTAATGGAAGCTCAACGGCAGCAATGAGCTTAAACCAGCACCACAAACATTGAGATAATTTGGGTTGAGATCGTCCTTAATATGTTCTGGTCTCATAAAAACCTAATGTATGCAATAGGCTCCAAGCTGCCTTTAACTCTAGATTAATTTGTGTCTGCAAAGTGGAATAAGTGATCATAAAGGAAGATGAAGACAATCTCATCTGGTGATTGTTAATCTCAAACATTCTACGCAGTCAAGGTTGTTAACTCATTGTTAAATTTTCTAATTGTGTGATGCGTTTCTCATTATTTATGACACCTACACACAAGTGTGGATCTTCGAAAATTTCAAGAATGAGTGATCAGGGCTGATAAGCCCTAAAGACAGGCAAGTGAATTTATTTATCGTTTTTCGTGTCAAACTTCATGAGAAAATTGCTCATAAATTCATAAATAACGAGAATATTAATAGCCGATATTTAAGTTGAGCTAGATATTAATTTAACTTGCCTATTTTTCCAATTGTTAAGTTCTACTTCTGTATTTTAATGTTTTTGTTAATAGAGCCGTATTTTAAAATAATTGAGCTATATTCTGGATTTTCTATGCTTGAAGATTTTATCCTAAAGAATTTCCCGATTGGCTGATTTACCCTTGCTCTCAATAAAAGTTGGCCATCAAGCAATATTGTTAATATTTTTCCCTGATGTTTTGTAGACATATCTTTTATTTTTGTTGCTGCAATATCATCAACTTCTATATCAACACTATTTTTTGTTGTGCCTGTATTTTTAATATCAGCTTCCGTAAACCATATATCTTTGTCTGCTCCGCTCTCAGTAAAAGCTTCTAACTTTCCCAATTGACTAGTTAAGTAATTAAAGTAGTCACTATTAACAATATCCTCATCGATTATTAGGTAAATAGTTCCACTATCTTCAATAACTGTAACTTCACTATCAAAAATTGATTTGGCACTGTTTAACCTTTGGCTAATTATTTTAGCTGATTCGTATCCTTGCCCCGCGTGCTTAAGCTCATATTTATAATTTTCAGCATAAACATTTGAGGTTGTTAAAATAGCGATATAAAAAAGAAAATTGATAATCGTGCGCATGTGCCATTACTCATTTTTATTTGATGTTTTTGTATTCGTTATTAACTTCAATCATCATTTCTTGCTGTATGATAGGCTTTAATTGCAAGAACTTTGAGAATGCAGGATTACTCAATGCTTGTGAAATTTGAGTTAACTCTTCTAAACTAAAATGCTTGTTATAAATAGCCTCAAGTCTTTTTCGAAATTCAGGTGACTTTATAACTTTCATCATGTCGTCAGCATATGAACGTGCTTCTTCCACAGAGTAACCCGCTGAAGTTATCATTTTAAACAGTACTTCTTCATCATAGGGTTCTATGGATTTTCCAATAATAGTGTCAAAGGCTTGTTTGGTGCATGCTTCGGCCTGAACCGATCACCCATTTCGGTATTATCCGATCATAGATTTCGGGATTAACCGATCACTCATTTCGCTTTGAACCGATCATTTTTGGGCATTTCCCGAAATAGGTGATCGGTT
>Ga0209379_10000959_pt1 | contig 20420 bp, 17 predicted proteins | sample tdDd001_FD_187124 | JGI IMG/M metagenome (GOLD analysis project Ga0209379, IMG submission 187124) | Marine sediment microbial communities from the Atlantic coast under amendment with organic carbon and nitrate - tdDd00.1 (SPAdes)... | ecosystem: Environmental > Aquatic > Marine > Coastal >...
TCTTCCCAAGCTGCTTCGATGCTCTGCTTTAAGTTTTTGTACATGTTTACTTGTTTTTGTTTCTGAGACTGGATCTGTTTTATATTACTAGATTACTTGGTTTTGTAATTCTAGTGCAGTCCCAAAAGCTTGTATAAATTTTGATTAATTTCGACAAAGCTAAGAAAGAGTTTTGATTTTTGATATAATTCAGAGCTAGAGTACTGGCAATTTTAGATAAAGCACACTTTTCTAATAGTTAGTATTGATTTTCTTATTTAAAACCGTCTACAAAATCATGGATTTGTTTATCAAATTGATCCTTTGAACGATTGATAAATTTAATTTGTAATGGGATATAAACCATGTTACACTTTAAAACATCCGATTCTATAGACATATCAAGAAAACGAACGGCATCTTTTTCAGTCGTAACAATCATTTTATTCTTTGCTTTAAGCTTTTTGAATGTTGTTTCAATATGCTCAAGATCTTTATCTTTAAAAGTGTAATGGTCGGGAAATTGAATTTCGTCAAATTCAGAACAAAAACCTTTTAGATGATCTTTTAAAGGGGATGGATTTGCAATACCTGTTACCAACAATATGCCTTGTGATTCTTTGTTTGCGTTATTTAGATTGATATTCACAGTTGAATCTGTGAATACAGGCTCTATAGGGGCATAATCAAGGCTTGTAAAGTATAAATCCTGCTGAGGTAGAGGTCTAATTTCGTTTTTAAGTTTTTCGGCCTCAGAGTCGCTTAAATTTGCTGGACATTTACTCACAATAATAATGTCAGCTCTTTTTTGTCCAATGGCCCTTTCTCTTAGTCGCCCCACTGGCATTACAAAATCTTGGGAAATAGGCCGGTTATAGTCAATCAGAAGGATTGATAAACCTGCTTTGATATATCTGTGTTGATAGGCATCATCCAAAAGAATACAATCTAGCTTGAGGTTTCTTTTACTTGAAAGCAACTGTTTAACACCATTCACTCGATCTCCATCAACAGCGACGTTTAATTTTGGGAATTTACGATTCATTTGCATAGGCTCATCACCCAAATCGTACGAATTTGATTTATTATCTGCTAGCAGAAAGCCTTTTGATTTACGTTTATAACCTCGACTTAAACTTGCAAGTGTATACTTGTTCTGCAAAAGTTTAATTAAGTATTCTGTATGAGGAGTTTTCCCTGTTCCTCCTACTGATATGTTTCCTACAGAGATAATAGGAAGATTGAAAGATGTTGACTTCAAATAGCCCCAATCGAACATTGAATTTCGAACAGAAATAATGGAAGCATAAATTAGAGTGAAAGGAAATAAAAAGTATTTTAAAAAAGTTAGAAGGCTGTGCATAGATTAATGATCAGAATTAATTTGCCTTAAAATTAATGATTTCTTGTGAAAAATGTCCCTGACTGTCATAAAGTACCAAAGCGATGAAGAAACTTCACCGCTTTGTAACCACTAACCGTTATTACCTCCGAACAAGAAAGGAGGTCATAAATACTAACCCAATGAATTAGGTTTGGACCTAATTCAATAGAAAAGTTAAGTAATTAATTTTAATAGTCAAAATATAATGCTCTGAAAATTGGCGCATTAAGTGTTTTCTAGAGCTTTAGATCTTACCTGAACCCTTTAGTAATAAGACTTTCGAGTATTTATATTCTGTTGTGATTTTTTTTTATTTTTTTGAATTGTGTTGTTTATACTAAGAGGCAAATAGTGAGTGTTTTATGCTTGTTTTTGTGAGATTGTTGCTTTGAAACACTTCATCATAATATATAGCATTAATAAATGTTAATAAAAGTCTGATGCTTGCATCATATTTCCTATCTTTGACTTACGGCTCACTCTAAAGCTGTGTAAATAGGTGTTTGAGAAATATTTTAAGATTGAACTTTGTTAAGACTTTAAATATAAAAACATCTGTAATCGAAAATTTAGAAATCTACAAATTCAAATCTCGAAATATGAAGGTATTTAAGAAGAAAGGAATCTTACTAATATTGGCTGCTCTATTGTTTTGTAGTGGGGCCTTTTTTGGATTCAACAGGGACGAAAAGAATTTCGAAATCAGTAAGAATTTAAACATCTACCACACTCTCTTTAGAGAGTTAAATATGTTCTATGTTGATGAAATTGATTCAGGTGACCTGATTAAGAAAAGTATGGATGCTATGCTTTCATCACTAGATCCATATACAACTTATATTCCTGAGTCTGAAATGGAAGATTTTAAGTTGATGACAACAGGAGAATATGCTGGAATAGGCTCACTTATTAGTAAGCATGGCGATCATGTTGTTGTTGCAGAACCTTACAAAGATTTACCAGCTGATAAGGCCGGGCTTAAGGCGGGTGATATTTTTGTTGAGATTAATGGGATCAAAATTAAAAAGAAAGAGACTAGTGATGTTAGTAATCTGTTAAAAGGTCAAGCTAACAAGCCACTTACAATAAAAGTACGTCGTCCGGGTGTCAATAAATTGATAGAAAAAGAGATTGTGCGTGCTGAGATTCAGTTGAAATCAGTTCCTTACTATGGAATGCTCAAAGATTCTATTGGTTATATCAATTTGAATCAATTTACAAATAAAGCCGCTGGTGAGGTGAGAAACGCTTTAAGAGAGCTTGAAGAGCAGAAAGCGAAGTCAATTATTCTGGATTTGAGAGGAAACCCTGGAGGCTTGCTAGATCAAGCAGTTGATATTGTAAATCTTTTTGTAGATCAAGGTGAGAGTATTGTAAGTACTAAGGGGAAGGTTAGTCAGTGGGATAAAACTTATAAAGCGGCGAAAGTTCCTGTAGATACTGAGATCCCAATTGCTGTTCTGGTAAGTAGAGGTTCAGCTTCTGCATCAGAAATTGTATCTGGCGCCATTCAAGATTTAGACAGAGGTATTGTTGTTGGGCAACGTACTTTTGGAAAGGGACTCGTGCAAACAACTCGTAACTTGAGTTATAATTCTAAGTTGAAGGTGACTACTGCAAAATATTACATTCCAAGTGGAAGATGTATCCAAGCATTAGATTATAGCCATCGTAACAAAGACGGTAGTGTAGGAAAAGTACCTGACACATTAATCAGTGAATTTAAGACAAAGAATGGACGCCTTGTTCGTGATGGTGGAGGGATTTTACCTGATGTGAAAGTAGAGATGGATCTGTTTAGTAGTCTGTCGGTTGGCTTAATTCGTAAGTTTAAGATATTTGATTATGCTACTCTGTATGCCAACAAACACTCAGAGATTGCAGATGCCACTTCTTTTGAATTGTCTGATGAGGAATATGAGGATTTTAAACAGTTTTTGAAGGCTGAAAAGTTCGAATATAAATCTGAGACCACGGAAATTCTTGAAAAATTAAGAAAAGCTGCTAAAGAAGAAAAATACTTTAAGATAGCTAAAGAAGAGTTTGATCAAATTTCTACAAAATTGACTCCAGACCTAGATCGAGATCTTGAAATGTTCGAAGAAGAGATTAAAACGCTCTTAAGTCATGAAATTATAAAGCGATATCACTACCAAGTTGGAGCAATATTGTATGCTCTTCGTGATGATAAAGTTTTAAAAGAGGCCGTTGAAAATCTAAAAGATCAGGAAAAATATCAAGAGATATTGAAGAAATAAGCTTGAAAAATTAGATACAAAAAAAGACCTGCAATGTGCAGGTCTTTTTTTGTATCTAATTTCAACTCTTATAATTTTGAACCAAAAGCTAAATCTCCAGCATCACCACAACCAGGAACGATATATGATTTTGAGTTTAACTCATCATCTACAACACCCATCCAAAGTGTGATATTCTCTCCAGAAAGTTTTTCCTTCACAAAATCCACACCCTCTTTACTAGCAATAATGGAAACAATATGAACGTGCTTAGGTGTTCCTTTTGTTAGTATCGCTTTATATGCTAATTCCATTGATGAGCCTGTAGCAAGCATTGGATCAGCTAAAACCACAACTTTTCCATCGATAGAAGGAGATGCAATGTATTCGAACTTAATTTCGAACTCACCATCTTCGTTATAATTTCTATAAGCAGAAATAAAGGCATTTTCAGAACGATCAAAGTAGTTTAATAAACCATTGTGCAATGGTAATCCAGCTCTAAGAATAGAAGCAACTACGATTTCATCTTCTGGAAGACTTGTTTTTGCAATGCCTAATGGAGTTTGAACGTCTTTTTCAGTGTAGTTAAAAGTTTTGCTGATCTCGTAAGCAAAAACTTCACCTACTCTTTCTAGATTTCTTCTGAATCGCAAAGGGTCGTTTTGAACATTTACGTCGCGGATTTCAGCTATAAATTGGTTGAAAAGGGAATTGTTATCCCCAATAATATGCACCATGATGTCTTATTTAAAAATTAGCTGAACGCAAAAGTAAGTATATCTGTAGAATTATTCTCTATGTTTTTTAACTGTTTTAGATATGTGAGAGATGTTTCTCGCTTTAATAATCAATGAATTGAAAATTTCAATAATTATTTTTGTATTCAAGTTTTAAATAAAAGTTTAACAGAATTATTGGGCGAAAAGCTTTATATATCAACGTCAATGCTCCATTGTTTTAGATGTAGGAGTGTGTTTCGTATAAACTTAATAAGTATAGAGTGTACAGTCTTTAATAAAGAGATACCAATTGTGGTATCTCTAATTATTTTCAATATAAATTGATATTAGATTTTTATTGGACTAGTTGGTTAGCTAATTCTTTCAAATTTAAGCCTGAAAAATTTCCTGAACTCATTAAAAGGAGATTGGCTTTTTCAAAGTTTAATTGCATTAAATCATTTAATAATTCTTGAGAATCGGTGTAAACTTTTAGGTTAGTTCCACCAAAAGCATCATGAACTTGTTTTGTTGTGATGGCCTTTAGTTTTTTGTGTTCAACCGTTTTAGGATTAAAATACACCATAGCTACATCTGCTAAAGCCATACAGTTTCTATATTCTGGTAAGAATTCTTCTTTCAGACTACTAAAAGTGTGAAGTTCCATACATGCTACAAGTTTTCTATCAGTAAACTGATTTTTTACAGCTTTAGTTGTGGCTTGCAGTTTAGAAGGCGAGTGAGCGAAGTCTTGATAGACGATGGTTTGATTATTCTGAGCTAGAGTTTGAAGACGTTTTGCTGCTCCACCAAATGATTGAATTGATGTATAGAATTGTTCATCACTTAATCCTAACTCTTTGCAAATGAGATGTGCTCCCTTTAGGTTTTGTAGGTTGTGCTCCCCAAAAATTGACAATTCAATTTCCCCATCTTTAGTGATTAAGGAACTCACACCATCTTTCACTTTATGAGGATGTGAATTATAGGGTAGGTAAGAGATATCATCCCTTCGTTCCTGAACCATCTTAAGGATATGCTGATCTTCATCGAAATAGATTAAACTACCCTGAGGCTTTATAAAGTTTATAAACTTTTCGAATTGGTCCAAATAATTTTCAAAAGTTGGAAACACATTGATGTGATCCCAGGCAATACCCGTTAAAAGGGCAATGTGTGGATGATATAAATGAAATTTTGGTCGAGGATCGATAGGAGAGGCAAGATATTCGTCTCCTTCAAAAACGGCAATCTTAGCATCCTCGCTAAGTTTCACCATGGTCTCAAATCCTTCTATTTGGGCCCCAACCATATAATCAAAATTGATATTGTTGCATTTTAAAACATGCATAATCATCGATGTGGTCGTCGTTTTACCATGAGATCCACCAATTACCACCCGTGTTTTATCTTTAGTTTGTTCGTAAATATATTCGGGGTATGAATATATTTTAAGATTAAGTTCCTTGGCTTTTATAAGCTCAGGATTATCAATCCTAGCATGCATACCTAATATGATGGCATCAATGTCAGTTGTGATTTTACTGGGAAACCAACCCCATTTCTCAGGTAGAATACCCGCTTGTTCTAATCGAGTTTTAGACGGATCAAATATTTCATCATCTGATCCTGAAACATGGAATCCTTTTTTGTGTAAGGCAAGTGCTAAATTATGCATAGCAGCTCCTCCAATGGCTATAAAATGTACTCTCATCGATAATATTTTAGCATAATTGACTGTCGAAACAATCAATGTTTTATGAAATGCTTAGTTTTTGTATTAATTGCTAATAATAAGATGTATAATACAACTTAGTTTAATGTTAACTTTAGATATTTGACTATTGTTTCACAAGCTGAATTTCGTCTTGATCAAAAATTAATATGTAGAATCTAACGAAAGATAAATATAATCAAAACCTCTGTGATTGGCAGTATACTTTTTTCTTTCTTACTTTAAGCCCTAATTAGTTATATGTTTTTCAAGTAAGGATCTTTAATTGAGCTAATTTGCTCGTTTTGATTCTAAAAAATAGAAGAGAATATGCAGATTTATTCAATAGAAACTGGCAATTTTAAATGTGATGGTGGGGCTATGTTTGGCGTTGTACCCAAAGTAATGTGGAACAAAAAATATCCTGCCGATGAAAATAATCTTTGTGATTGTGCTTTAAGAAGTTTGTTGATTGTAGACGGTGATCGCCGAATTTTGATTGATAATGGAACAGGAGATAAGCAAGCTGCTTCGTATACGAGTCATTATCATCTTTGGGGAGACGATAGTTTGAAAGCATCTTTGAATAAATTAGGTTTTGCTTTCGAAGATATCACTGATGTAATGTTTACGCATCTTCATTTTGATCACTGTGGCGGTGCAACACGCTACAAGAATGAGGATAAGGAGCTGGAATTGGTTTTCCCTAATGCAAAACACTGGGTAAGCAAGACTCAATGGGAGAATTATTTGAACCCTAACGTTCGAGAAGGAGATAGTTATTTCCCTGAGAATATGATGCCTATTTTTGAGGCAGGTAAGCTGGAGTTATTAGAAGAGGAAGGTGAGATATTCCCAAATATTGAAGTGCGATTTTTTAATGGACATACTAAGGGGTTGATGGCTGTTTTGGTTCGTGATGAAGATAAAACAATAGCTTTTACAGCCGATTTTATACCAACTCTTGCTAATGTAAACTTAAAATGGATTGCTGCTTACGACCTATTTCCGACGGTAGTGCTTAAGGAGAAAGAAGCATTCCTGAAAGAAGCAGTAGAGAATAACTACACGCTCTTTTTTCAGCATGATATAACAAATGAATGTTGTTCTTTGGCTCAAACACCAAGAGGAATTAAACCTAAAGAGACGTTTAAGTTGAATTGTTTATTTTAGAATAATATTGAGTTTCCAAACTTAAAATAATTGAGCCATCAATTTGAATTTACAATCTGTAATTCATTTGGTGGTTTATATATTTTCAGGGAGTTAAAACGGTTATAAATTAGAGAAATTCTGTTCTCGATATATTTTCTCGATTTAGATTTCCTTAATTCCTGTATATTTGTGAAAGAAAATTTCCGACAGATATTATAAGCTTATGAAGACCAATTATTTCCTCAATTTTACTACAGCTAAAACTAAGCTTGATGAAACGACCGAGTTCGTTGGGAATAATAAAGAAGAGTTTGTTCAACAGGACTCTTTATCGAATGCTGTCAGAGAGTCAAAAGATTCTCTTTTGTTGAAACAACAATCAATAAAAATTGATACGGTTTCGAGAGATTCAAGTTTGTTATTGAATGCTACTATCTCTAAAGTAGATTCTAATCAGCATGTGACTGTGAAACAAGAGCCTAAATTTGGCGGAAAAGAGATTTCTCGTCTTCAGAATTTAGGATTGGAAAATGATTGGTTTGTTGGAGTCATTTTCTTCGCTCTGTTATTACTTGCTTCAGCTAAATTCATGTTTAGCAAATATTTATCTAAGCTTATAGAATCAATTTTTAATTCTCACACTACAAATAATCTTTTTCTTGAAAAAAATATCAACATAATAAAAGGGTCAGTCATTTTGAACCTATTATTTGTGGTCAATGTTTCCTTGTTTGCAATCAATATAATGAATCATTTTTCACCGTCTGTTGATCGAATGGGAGGGTTTAAAGAATTTGTTCTAATATTTGTTGCTGTTTCACTGTTATATATTGGAAAAACCATTTTAATTAGGAGTTTAGGCTATATTTTTAAGGGAACGAATGAGTCTAAAGAGTATCTTTTTAATGTGTTTTTGTATAATAAAAACCTGGGTTTATTCCTTTTTCCAGTGATTATTGCATTGCCTTTTGTACAAGTTCATGCAGTAGTATGGCTTATAAATATAGGCCTTCTGGTCGCTTTTTTCTTTTACATTTTACGAATAATTAGAGGTCTTAAAATATTATTTCGTAAACATGTTTCCGTTTTTTATATGATTTTGTATCTTTGCGCTCTGGAAATATTCCCTTTGCTGATGATTTACAAATTATTAGTTGGATAGGAATAATAGAGTGAAAATAATGTTTTAATTAAAGAATATCGCCTTGAAAATCAAAACAATATTAGTTTCGCAACCGAAGCCCAAAACGGAAAAATCGCCTTATTTCGATCTGGCAGAAAAGTACAACTTAAAAATTGATTTTCGCCCTTTCATTCAAATAGAAGGCATAAGTGCCAAAGAATTCAGACAAGAGAGAATCAATATTCTGGATCATACTGCGGTTATTTTTACCAGTAGAACAGCTATTGATCATTTCTTTAGAATTGCAGAAGAAATGCGTGTTACAGTTCCAGATGATATGAAGTATTTCTGTATTTCAGAATCAACTGCTTTTTATCTTCAGAAGTATATCGTATACCGTAAAAGAAAAATTTTCTTTGGTGTAAGAGTGTTCGAAGATCTAATCGACACCATTGTAAAGCATAAGAAAGAAAAATTCTTATTACCTCTTTCTGATATTCATAAGCAGTCAATTCCTGCTTTATTGAATAAGAGTAAGATTAAGTATACCAAAGCAATTTTATATAAGACAGTAAGTAGTGATTTGTCTGATTTAGCAGATGTAAATTACGATATTCTTGCTTTTTATAGTCCTTCTGGAATCAAATCTTTAATGCAGAACTTCCCTGAATTTAAACAGGATGGTACTGTTATTGCAGCATTTGGACCTGCAACTTCAAAAGCTGTAAAAGACGCTAACTTGCGTTTGGATATTCAAGCTCCAATGCCACAAGCTCCATCTATGACTATGGCTTTGGATCAGTATATCAAAGCTTACAACAAGGAGAACAAGGACAAATAAGATATTGCAAGTTGATCTTTGAATAAGATCTCTTCAAAAGAAATTAGGGGAAAGTAATTTCCCCTTTTTTTATTATCCTACATTTATCTACTTTCATACCGAAACATTTTACAAATTAAAGCACTAAGCTTCATTCATGACTGATTCAATAAAATATAGCTTTAAAAAGGATGAGCGTTTGTGTCATAGAAAGCGTATCAGCAGCTTGTTTGATAACGGTATGGGATTTACTTGCTATCCTTTTCGTATTGTCTGGAAAAGTACGCCTCTCGATGTTGAATTTCCTGCTCAAGTTGCCATTACGGTAACCAAACGAAGCTTTAAGCAAGCTCCTAAACGCAATTTATTGAAACGTAGAATTCGCGAAATCTACAGACTGAATAAGCACTTGCTATACAACGATTTGAATGAGAGAGAGGCTCAGATATCATTTATGATTGTATATTTGCCTAAAACCATTCTGAAAACAGCCGAGATGGATACGAAACTCGTGAAAGCTCTTAGGCGAATAGGCCCCGAATATGACAAGTATATTGCGAACATTAAAAAAAGGGATTCTCTTCATCATGATACTACCGATTAGGTTTTATCAGATGTTTATTTCTCCCATGACACCTTCGGCTTGCCGATACACACCAACTTGCTCTACTTATGCCATGCAGGCATTAAAGACTCACGGCCCTTTTAAAGGCAGCTACCTAGCTATAAAACGAATTTTATCCTGTAACCCTTGGGGCGGACATGGACACGATCCCGTGCCTTAAAATTGATGATTTTTTCATTTTTTCCTTTTCGTATAAAGAAATATGGACTTTATATATCCGCTGACAGGGCAAACCTACATTTTTAATCAATAAAACCTCTTTGGGCAAAACCCTTCGGGTCGGGCTATCCGCACTCGCTCTTTGTCACAAAAAAAAAGACAAAGGAGCTCAAACAAAAGCTCCTATCCCTTTTGCAAAAACACCAGAGTTATATAAGATTTGAGAATTTCATAACTCCTAATTCATAACTTATAATTAAATAACTGCTGCATTTAATAAAGGATGCAACTGCTCCATTGATTTTTGCTAACTTTGACTAGCTATTAAAAAACAAAATACACACATGATAACAAATGACCAGCTAAAAGATTTAGCGGAGCGCACGATAGCGTTGAGGAGGTATCTTTGACATTGATGCCAAATTAATTCAAATACAAGAAGAAGAACTTCGCACACAAGTGCCTGGTTTTTGGGATAATCCCAAAGAGGCCGAAGTGCAAATGAAGAAAGTTAAGACACTTAAATCGTGGGTTGAGTCCTATGATGAAGTGAAAGCGGCCGAAGACGATGTCGTCGTTCTTTATGAATTTGCTAAAGAAGGAGAGGCTGAGCCAGAAGAGGTTGATGAACAATATGCCTTAACTAAAAAGCTTCTTGAAGAGTTGGAACTGAAAAACATGCTTCGTAAGGAGGAGGATCAGATGGGAGCCATCCTTAAAATCAACTCCGGAGCAGGAGGAACAGAGAGTCTCGATTGGGCAGGCATGCTTTATCGAATGTACTTGCGCTATGGAGAAGCCAATGGTTATAAGGTTCGCCAATTGGAGTATCAGGAAGGCGACGAGGCTGGTATTAAATCTGCTACTTTGGAATTTGAGGGCGATTTTGCTTTTGGTTTCTTAAAAGCAGAAACAGGCGTTCACCGCTTGGTGCGTTTGTCTCCATTTAATGCCGCCAATAAACGAATGACGACCTTTGCTTCAGTCTACGTTTACCCAGCAATTGACGATTCTATCGAAATAACTGTAAACCCTGCAGATGTGACTTGGGATACCTTCCGATCGGGTGGAGCAGGAGGACAGAATGTGAATAAGGTGGAAACAGGCGTTCGCTTGCGACATGCACCCACTGGCATCATCATAGAGAACACCGAAACACGCTCGCAACTGGGAAATAGGGAGAATGCCATGCGCTTGCTTAAATCGCAGCTATACGAGTTAGAATTGCGTAAGCGACAAGAAGAAATTGATAAGATTGAAGGCTCCAAGAAAAAGATAGAGTGGGGCTCACAAATTCGCTCCTACGTAATGCAACCCTACAAAATGGTAAAAGATGTCCGCACAGGTCACGAAACCTCAAATGTACAAGCTGTTTTAGATGGCGACTTGGATGGCTTCATTAAAGCCTACTTAATGGAGTTTGGTGGGGAGAGTAAAGACGATTAATCAACTTTATTTATCCGATGAATTATTTACGTCTCGAAAATTCATTGGATAAATTGATTCATGATGAGGATTAAAATTTATCTGATAAATTATTTACAATATGAAAGTTTATCGGATAAATCTATTCATTACCAGATCATCATACAAGGCCTAGTTCTATAGCAATGTTTTTATTCACCAGACTGCCATTTCGCTTGTTTGCATAGTCAACTGCAGAAGAAAATTCCCAATCGGTATTACACTTTACTAATTTCGCTGCACTTGGATTACTATGGATGTAATTAAAGCAATTTTTTAGATGATAACTTATCGCGTGATCGGTATTTATTACACTTATACCATTATCAGAATACCAGGTATTATCTATTGTTTCAATTTTATCCAGACAATAAGATTTTGTACGTGCTCTAAAAAGTGATCCCGACGTATTCTCATCTTTATTAATAGCTCTTGTATAGGAGTGTAGCATTGTGGCTATTGAGCTATTAATACTTCTCAATTTTTCATTTTTCTTGTTGGGATTAACGATTAGATCTGTGGAATTTATGCGCACCATTAAATGAAAATGGTTTGGCATTAAACACCAGGCAATAATATCGGCATATGGGAGTAAGTGTGTCCTTATTTTCTTGATAAAATAGAGGTAATTATCTCTTTTGAAAAAGATTTTTCTTCTATTATTCCCCTGATTCAGGATGTGATAGATGTGTCCACTCTCAAAATCCATATTTCGACATTTAAGTTCAATAGAAATATAAGCTTAATTCCTGGTTTGAAAAAACTTATGATGCGTAAATGAAGGATCTAAAATGATTTAATTTATCCGATGAATCGCCTACATCTCGAATAATCATCGGATAAATTGATTGATCGTTGAGAAATTATCTGATGAATATTCATCTTGGTTATTTATTCATCAGATAACTAGATAAAACAAAATGGTAAAAGATGTGCGTACAGGCCACGAAACCTCAAATGTACAAGCCGTTTTAGATGGCTTTATCAAAGCCTATTTAATGGAATTTGGTGGAGAGAATAAAGACGACGAATCAATTTTTTTATCCGATGAATCGTCTACATCTCGAAAGTTCATCGGATAAATTGATTGATCGTTGAGAAATTATCTGATGAATATACTTCTTGTTTAGAATTCATCAGATAATAAGATATAACGAAACGGTGCAAGATATTTTAGATGGTGACTTGGATGGCTTTATCAAAGCCTATTTGATGGAGTTTGGTGGGGAGAATAAAGACGACTAATCAATTTAGATTGATATAAATAGTTAGAGGAGTAGGGACTTTAGGGTTTCTGCTTTTTTGTGCTTGATTCGATATTATTAAGTTAGAAGAAAGGAATCTTTAAAATAAAAGTTGCTTTTATCTTTTTCAGAGTCTGAATGTTGTATGTAGTGGAAATGTGTCTCTCGTTTGGTTTTGAATGCCCTATGCAGTGAAAATGTTGCTCTCGATGAGGGGTGAATTCTGTATACTCTAAGCTTGTACCATAATCAATTGCATGGCTGTTTGTATCTCACTCATTAGTCCAATTCGTTTCATATCGAAACATTTGCTTTCTGTTTCTGCTTTGGTAAGACTTTTCAGTGACTTTAAATAGAGTTCTTTTGCTTTTCCTGTATCTCCTAATTCAATATTTATCTCCGCTTCATGCTTAAGTAATTCGCCGTACAAATCAAGTTTGAGATAATTACTTTCCGTTTCGATATGCATTAAATCGAAATGCTCCGAATAACAAAGCTCAAGTTCTTCAAGTGCTTTTGTGTATTGTCCCTTTTCCTTTAAACCAATTACTTTAGCAACACCTCTGCCTATTGCTTCAATTATTTGAAGAATAAAGTCTTTGTTTTGTATCATAATCCGATAGTTATTGTATAAATGACATCATTGAGTAAGGTGTAATTTTAGAATGATATGGGCTTAAGTTGTTATGATTTCTATTTCATTATCGACGTGGAATAACTTCATCTTCTGTATAAAACGATGAAGAAAGATGACAAAGCTAGCGGTAGCTACAATGATCATATAGATTGAATAATTTCCGTAAATATCACTAATCGATTCAATAGTTTGGTTTCCATATTTAAAGTGTAACCACCCTGAAAATAATCCAATAAAATTCACAAATGAATGTAGAATAATAGTTATTCCTATACTTTTTGTTTTGTAATAAATCCAGCCAAAGAATACCCCTAATGGTATGGCACCTATTATTTGGTATGGATAAAAATGAACCAATCCAAAAATGATGGCTGATGAAATAATTGCTTTTATTGGTGAGTATGTACTTAGAAATCCTCTTAATATATATCCACGGAAAATAATTTCTTCAAAAATTGGAGCTAATATTAAAGAACTTAATAATGATACAATTGAACTGAATGGGTTCAATGGTATAATATCAGGATTAGTGAAAGAGAAAATTAATTTTGAAAGAGGTGTATATATGCCTAGTTGAAATGTAATCAAGATTATTAGTGGTATTGGAATTAACCCAATATACTTTAAACTAAAATTATAAGTTATTTTCTTTTTGATATTGATCAGATGAATAAAAGCAATTACTGCTAAAAAACTAAAACCAACCGATATTAACATCACAACTTCAACATTAGCATTTTTAAGAAATATTTCTTTAAGGAGTATGCCTGAACTACCAAAAATCATGAAAAGTATAAGTAGTAATATGGCTTGTATAATTGTGCTTGGGAAGATGTTCTTCATGATTTACATTTTATTTAATATGATGAGTCAAATGTACATATATAAAGAATAAGATTTACATGTCAAATATGTCAATTTGGTAAGGAAGACGTGTGTTATTCACAAACCCCAAACACATAACCTCTATTCCTCAGCTCATCTATCAAAAGAGGCAATGCGTAGCGCATATTGGTTTCTGATTTCACATGATTGTGGAAAAGAATAATGGAGCCAGGGCGGATACTTTTAAGAATGGCTCGGTAACATTCTTCAGGTGTAATATCTTGGCGGTAGTCTTCACTGAGAACATCCCACATGATGATTTTGTAGTCCTTTAAGAGCTTTTTTGCCTGAGAACGTTTAATCATCCCGTATGGAGGTCGAAAGAGTTTAGAATCGATGTATTGACTCGCCAACTTTACATTATTGACATATTTCTGAGTTTGATTGGTGAAGCCACGAAGGTGGTTGTGAGTGTGATTGCCAACCACATGTCCTTCCTCAAGAATTTGTTGATAGATCTCTGGAAATTTTCTCACATTATCGCCCACACAAAAGAAGGTGGCCTTCACATTTTTTTCCTTGAGTAGGTTCAGAGTCCATGGCGTCGATTCAGGAATAGGTCCATCGTCGAAGGTAATGTAAACCACTTTTTCTCCAGTGTTGTAATCCCAGGTAAGACTGGGAAAAAGGCGTTTAATAAATTGTGGTATTCTTACGAATCGCATAAAATAAATGAATTTGATCCATCAAAAGTAAAAGTCTTGCTGGGAAATGCATAAAATATAAGAAAATATGTTTTCATCACTTGCTGCATTTGACTTGATTCGCTGTAGTCAGATGTTAAAAGTTTGAAATTCACTTGCAGAGATTAAACAAGTGTTTAATTTTGACAAAAATTTAAAGATAATGGAAGATAGTAGAAGTAATATATTGAATGCATCAGCTCAGCTATTTGTTAAAAATGGCTTTGATGGGACTAGTGTGAGACAAATAGCTAAGGAAGCTGGTGTTAATATTGCTATGATCTCCTATTATTTTAAATCGAAAGAAGGGGTCTTGGTTCATTTGATAAATGAGACTTCAAATCAAATGTTGGAAAAGACGAAGCACATAAAGGATATGGATCTCGCGCCTCGCGAAAGAATATCTCTATTGTTTCGAACATATGTAGATCATTTTGTAGATCACGATTTGGTGAGTTATGTTTTTGGAACAGAATTGTCATTAAACCGGAATAAGAACATTGTAGATTTAATATTAGCTATTATAGATAGGAATGACAAATACATTCAAAACTGTATAAAGGAATGCAAGCCCGATATTGACGATACGATATGTAAGGTGATGCCAGTTATGATACTTGGAATGGTTAATAAGGCTTTGTCTACTCCTACAGCAATGGATGTTGCTCTAGGCGATGAGCGTTTTTCAAGTAAAAATAAAAGTGAAGTCAGAAAGATTCTACATTTATTTGTTCAAGACTATTTGAATTTGCAATTGGGAAAATAGTGAATTAAAATATTGTAATTAAACCGTGATGTGAGTTGCGCGTTTTTTTTACGTTCACAGATTAAACAAACGTTTAATTAATAGATTGAAATTATAATAAGAATATCTAAATATTAATTTAATGAGATCAATAAGATTACTAAAAGTAGGATTTATTTTATCCTTATTTCTTTTTGGCTGTAATGCTAAAACAGAAGTTGAAAAGGTCGTTAGACCTGTAAAAGTTCTTCGAGTAGTGAGTCGAAATAATACCTCTATTCACACTTTTCCTGGAAAAGTAAAGGAATCTAGAGAAGTGAAATTGGCATTTCGAGTACCTGGTCCTTTGGTACAACTTAATGTTAAGGAAGGTGTTTTTGTAAAAAAGGGTGCTTTGTTGGCAGAAATTGATTCTCGTGATTTCAGAGTAAATCTGAAGGCGGCTAAAACCAATTGGAGTCATGCTAAGGAGGAAGCAAAACGTTACCAAGAACTCTATGAAAAGAAATCAGTACCTGAGAGTATTAAGGAACAGGTTGAGGTGGCAGCTGCTGTGGCAGAATCTAATTTTAATAAGGCAAAAAATGCCTTGAATGATACCAAGTTGTTTGCTCCTTTCGATGGCTATGTACAGACAAAAATGGTAGAGAATTATGAGAAAGTAGGAGCTGGTCATCCTATTTTGACTTTGCTTGACGTTTCAGTTCTTGAGGTGATTGCAGGTGTTCCAGAGAGTATTGCGAGTCATTCGAATGATTTTAAATCTTTCTCTTGCACTGTTAAAAATGGTGAGACTAAAACGATTAAGGCTCGATTAAAGGAAATAAGTAAGAAGACAAGTGCTGATAATCAGGTGTATCCCATTAGAGTATATCTAAACAAAGATGAAGCGAAAAATCTTCGTCCTGGAATGAATGCCAGTTTAAATATTGAGATTAGCGAAACAAGTACCGAAGATGGCTTTGAGCTTCCAATCGCATCTGTTGTTAATTATAAAGGAAAGAGTATTGTTTGGGTTTATAATGAAAAGCAGAAGGTGGTGAATCAGCGCGAAGTAAAAGTAGTTCGTTTGCTAGCCAATGATAAGGTTTTAGTTCGAAAGGGTATTCGTACAGGAGAACAAATTGTGGTTGCTGGTGCGACTTTCCTAATCGATAAACAAGCGGTGAAGCTATTGACTGAAAAAGCTAACTCTAACATAGGAGGTCTCTTATGAATATCGCTAATTATTCGGTAAATAATAGAGTCGTCATTTGGGTTGCCGTATTCTTTAGCCTCGTTGGAGGTATCTTCTCTTATACAAAGTTAGCAAAGCTAGAAGATGCTGAATTTACTCTTAAAACAGCATTGGTTATCACTCAATACACGGGTGCTTCTCCTCATGAAGTTGAATTGGAAGTAACTGATGTGATTGAGCAAGCTGTTCAAGCGACTAAAGGTCTCGATTTTATCGAATCAGAATCAAAAGAAGGCTTATCAATTGTAACCGTAGAGATTAAAGGGAGTAAGAAAACTCACGAGATGCCTCAAATCTGGGACGATTTGAGAAGAAAAGTAAATGATTGCAGGCCTTATTTGCCGCGAACTGCTTATCCTATGGTCTTGGATGATTTTGGAGATGTGTATGGTGTATTTCTTTCTCTTTCGGGTGAGGGCTATAGTTATGCAGAGCTTCATGATTACTCAGCCATGCTGAAACGTGAGCTTTTGATGGTAAAAGGGGTAGCTAAGGTGAAGCTTTTTGGAACAAAAACAGAGAGTATTGAGATCAATTTACTGAGTTCTCGAATGGCAAGTTTTGGCATTAATCCGGGTCAGGTTATTGGTATATTAAATGACCTAAATTCAAGATGGGATAATGGACAGATTGAAGTTGATGGGCAGCGAATAAAAATCAGAGATAGAAGTAGTTTTAAGACTGTTGAAGAAGTTGGTGATTTGGTGATTCAAGATTATAGTAATCAACAGATAAAACTTAAAGATATTGCTGAGATAAAAGAAGCATACCAGCAGCCAGTCAAGAACTTAATGCGTTTTAATGGAAAGGAGTCTATTGGCTTAGGTTTATCCATGTCCTGGGGTGTTAATGTAATGAATGTTGGGGCAGATATTGATAAACGATTGGCGGAATTGAAAGGGCAATTACCCATAGGTATGAATATTGAAAAAGTTTATTTCCAATCGGATGAAGTTGCAGAATCCAATAGTTTGTTCATGACGAATCTTGCAGAGTCAGTCGCTATTGTGGTGGTAATTCTTCTTCTGTTTATGGGTATACGTTCAGGCTTACTGATTGGGAGTGGGTTGATTCTTACAATACTCGCTACATTTATTGTGATGCTAGCTGGCGATATCGCTTTGCAACGCACATCGCTGGCTGCGATTATTGTGGCAATGGGAATGTTGGTTGACAATGCCATTGTAGTTACGGATGGTGCACTTGTGGCTTTGCAGAGGGGGCATTCCAGACGAAAATCTGCACTCTTGGGAGCTGAAACAACAATTTGGCCTTTGTTTGGAGCAACTTTGATAGCCATTTTAGCCTTCTTACCAATTTATATGGCTCCGGGTTCTGTTGGTGAAATTTGTAAATCGATGTTTCAGGTTTTAGCCATTTCATTAGGATTGAGTTGGCTTTTCGCTGTGACACAGAATGTGCTTTTTAGCGACAGTTTCCTAAAAGTGAACAAAAGTGCGATGAACAAGGAGCCTTTTTCAGGAAAAGGTTACAAGATATTCGAGAAGCTTTTGATGAAGGTACTTAGCCATAGATTCATATCACTGACTGTGGTACTGCTTGTATTGGTTGGAAGTTTAATGGTTTTCGGAAAAGTGAAAAAACCATTCTTTGTTGAATTAACGAAGCCTTTGGTAACTGTGAATTATTGGTTGCCCGAAGGGAGCGATATAAAAGAGGTTGAATCTGATTTGAAAGAGATTGAGCAATTTGTAATGAAAATTGATCATGTGAAGTCGGTCACGACAGCGATTGGTGAATCTTTACCTCGATATATCTTGATGGCTGAAGTTGTTAAGAACAACTCATCATACGGACAGCTCTTAGTTAGAACAGATGAGTTTGATAATCTGGATGAGGTGAGAGAGGCAATTGATACCTATATCAAAGAGAATTATCCAAGAGCAAATGTTCATTTAAAGTTATTGTTGGGAGGTCCACCTTTGGAGTTTAAGATTGAGGCTCGATTTATGGGACCCGATCCTGCTGTTTTGCACAATTTGGCAGATCAAGCTAAGGATATCATGCGCAATGAGAAGTTGGCAACTAATGTTCGTGATGACTGGAGACAGAAAGTGATGACTTGGGAGCCAGTTTATAATCAAGAGAAAGGAAGACGTGCTAATGTGAGTCGTCAACAAATGTCAACGGCATTGCAAGCGGCGAATGACGGCGCAATAGTTGGTCGTTTTTACGATGGCGATCAGGCTCAAAGTATTCTGCTAAAAGTTGTTGATGATACCCGTGATCAAAATAATCAATTACAATACCTTCCTGTTTGGGGTGGTGGTGCTTCTGCTACTATACTTGATCAGGTTCTTGATGGATCTCAAATGGCATGGGAAGACCCTGTGATTCGCAGATATAACCGACGTCGTTCGATTACGGCTCAGTGCGATCCGATATCTTCAGACATAACAGGAGACCAGTTGTTAGCAGAACTGAAAGATAAAATTGAAGCCATTCCATTGCCTGAAGGTTATTATTTAATGTGGGATGGCGAGCATAGAAAACAAGTTGAGGGTAATGAGAATGTTGGCGCCTTTTTCCCATTAGCAATCATTTTGATGATGATTATTATTGTGATTTTATTCAACTCTTTCCGCCAGACAATGATCATCTTCTTGATGTTACCGCTCTCTTTTATTGGTGTAGCTAATGGATTATTTGTCTTCGATAAAGCTTTTGGTTTTATGGCGATTGTTGGATTTCTTGGTTTGTTGGGAATGGTAATTAAGAATGCGGTTGTTCTAATTGATCAGATTAATGTCTTAATAAAAGAAAAATCGCCAATTGAGGCGGTTGTTGAATCAGCTATTTCAAGAATGCGTCCGGTGATGATGGCAGCCTTAACAACGATTCTAGGTATGATTCCTTTGATTAATGATGCCATGTATGGCTCAATGGCTGCAACAATCATGTTCGGATTGCTTTTCGCGACTATCCTAACACTATTTGTTGTACCGCTATTCTTTTGTTTGTTCTACAAAATTAAGATTGTTGATTAATTGAAATTATAGATGTGAGATAGTGATGTTTCACATCTATCTTAAAAATAATAACACCATGCGATATAAAATATTATTAGTGTTTATGGCTTCAATCGGCTTTGCAAACCTCTCGATTTCACAAGAGGTGTTGAGTTTAAAGGAGTGTAGAGAGTTGGCTAAAGAACACAATCAGAATGTACGAAATGCAGCCTTAAATGTTGCGATTTATGAAAGTCATCTAAAATCCAATAAAACGAATCAGTTACCTAAGTTAGATTTTTCGGCTAGTTTAACTCGACTTGGAGATCCTCAAGTGACAAAAATGCCAGCTTTTCAATTGCCTAATATGGATGGGAGCCCTAGTGGTGTCCTGTTTCCTGGAGGAGTACTTTATGAAGCACCAGAGAACCTATATAAGCTAAACTTGTCTTTGGTTCAGCCTATTTATATGGGAGGTAAGTTGAGGAACTTGAACAAAATTGGTCAAAAACAAGTTGATTTATCTAAAGAGAATCTTCGTTTGGAGAAATCAAATCTCTTATTGTCTACTGATGAGACTTATTGGTTAATCGTTTCCTTGAAGGAAAAATTGATCTTAACCAAAGAAAGTATCAAAT